>Ga0247692_1000002_pt1 | contig 71784 bp, 59 predicted proteins | sample CNK33_metaG_FD_183041 | JGI IMG/M metagenome (GOLD analysis project Ga0247692, IMG submission 183041) | Soil microbial communities from Purdue University Martell Research Forest, Indiana, United States - CNK33 | ecosystem: Environmental > Terrestrial > Soil > Temperate forest > Bulk soil...
GTCAGCGGATTGAGTTGCTGGTTCACGACGCGCCACACGATCACCCAGCCCGCGAGCAGCAACAGCAGCAGCGGCATCATGATCGCGACCAGAAATTCGGCGGCGATGCGAAAGCGGTGATGCACCGGCTGGCCGACTTCGATGACGACGGGATTGCCCGTCGGCTGATCGACGCGCACCTGCGCGACGCGCACGGCCGTGCCTTCATGCTGCGTCTCGAACACGTACGCGTAGTGCATGCGCCGTACGTTTGTGCCTTGCAGCGGCAACTTCGGGTCGCCGGCGATTTCGGTTTCGCCATTGCTGATCCGGTACACGAGTTGTTCGACGGGATCGGAGAACATCGCCTGCGCGAGCGGCGGGACGGTGATCCGCGCATCGGGGCCGGCAATCTGGATCTGCTTCGAAATGGCCGTGGCGAGATCGGCGAGCGAACGGTCGACCACATGCTGCGTGTATTGCCACGCGAGCCAGTACGCGATGAGGCCGCTCATCAGCGCGAGCAGCGAAAGGGGAGCGGCGAGCCGGCGCAGTAACTGGCGGCGCAGGCTATTCGCGGCGGGATAGGGCATGATCGAACCCGCGGTAAACGACCGACGCCGAGGGATCATCGACTGCGTCAGTCATGCGTTCCAAGTGCAGTTCCAAACGGCAGTTCGTATCCGGGCTGAATGACACAAGCGGCCGCCGCGCAACCTGAGATGCGCTTGCGGCCGCCCGTCGGACAACCCGGACGCCGTCAGACCACAACGGTCTTGACGACCATTATGACGCCTGGCGGATTTCCTGGAGCAGATAGCCGAAGCCGCGCACCGTGACGATTTCGACGCGGCAGTTTTCGAGCTTTTTGCGCACCCGGTGCACATAGACTTCGATCGCGGTGTCGCCGAGATCACCGCCGAAGTGCGTCAGGTGATCCTGCAGTTGCGCCTTGCTGACCACGCGGCCATGGCGCAGCAACAGCATTTCGAGCACCGCGAATTCACGCGGCGACAGTTCGAGCGGCTTGTCGTCGTTGAAGATGCGGCGATCCACACCCGACAGACGCACGCCACCGAGCGACACTTCCGGACGCGGCATGTCGCCGTGCGGTCCGCTGCGGCGCATCACGGCACGAATACGCGCTTCGAGTTCGGCGGGTTCGAACGGCTTCAGCATGTAGTCGTCGGCGCCGGAATTGAGGCCTTGCACGCGGTCATTCAGTTCGTCGCGGGCGGTCAGGACGATCACGGGCGTATGACGGTTGCTCTGACGGAAACGCGAGAGCAGCGTCATGCCGTCGATGCCGGGCAGTCCCAGATCGAGGATCACCAGCTCGTGACGGTTTTGCGTGAGGGCCTGTTCGGCGAAGATGCCGTCGTGGACCATGTCGACCGTGAAGCCGGCTTGTTCGAGACTGCTTTGGATGCCGCGCGCGATAGGGCGGTCGTCTTCGATCAGAAGGAGTCGCATGGGTTTCGCTCAAGTACAATGGGTTGGGCAAGGGGCACGCGGTTCGCCGGGGCGCCTGCTGCACAGAATGCCGTGCGGCGTGCCGTCGATGCGGCCTTCAACAGATCTGCCAGCCATGTCCGATATTACGATCTACGAACTGGAAGCCGCGATCAATTTCTGGCGTTCCCGCTCGCCTTCGAGCGGTGACGAACTCGTTCTGTGCAAGGAGGCAAGCGCGCTCTCCAAGCCGTATGCGCTGATGATTGTACAGCGACAGACCGTGCTGCCGCAGGAAGGAATGGACGAGATTGCCCGCGCCGCGTGGGATTCTTACGTGTCCCTTAAGAATGGCCTAAAGAAGTGAAGGTTTGGTGGCCTGATTACCTGCAAAACGCTTTCATAACGGATTTTCGTCAGGGTTTTGGAGCGTCACTGGCTTTCGTCCGATCAACGGCTCAAGTCACTTTCCAGCCGCAATTTCATCGATAAAACGCGCGAGCTGAATGTCGCGCTCGGTGACTCCGTTTGCATCGTGCGTCGATAGCGTGATCTCGACGTTGCTGTAGACGTTGAACCATTCCGGATGATGGTCCATCTCCTGGGCTTTGATCGCGACGCGCGTCATGAAGCCGAACGCTTCGTTGAAGTCGGCGAACTTGAACTGCCGTTTGATCGCGTCGCGGCCTTCGACGTTTTGCCAGCCGTCGAGTTGAGCGATCTGCGTTGCGCGTTGTTCGGAAGAGAGTTTCTCGATCATCGTGTCACCTGTTGAAGCCGCGCGTGGTTGCATCGATGCCGTGTGCATCGACGCATACGCGGTCGTCCTATTTTTTCACGGTTGAAGGGTTGCTGCAGCGCGCTATGTCAGATGTCACCGTCCGTCGCCCAGCCTTCGCCCGTGCCGCGCGTGATGACGGTGTCGGTGGCGCGCACTTCGCCTGCCGGGAAAGGGGCTGCATGCGCGAGCTTCGCCAGCAGCGGCGCGAAGTCGGTACGCGCGACGTCGAACAGTTGCGAGAAATCGTCGATCACGAAGTAGGTCTTCTGGAACGTGTCGATCCGGTACTGCGTCTGCATCACGCGTTCGAGATCAAACGCGATGCGATTGGGCGCGTCGCTTTGCTGGCTATAGAGCGTCTCGCCTTTGCTCGACACGATTCCCGCACCGTAGATCTTCACGCCATTCGGACTCGCGTCGTCGCGGATCAGGCCGAACTCGACTGTGTACCAATAGAGGCGCGCTAGCAGCGGGAGTGCATTCGCATCGTTCGCAGCGAGGGCCGCGCGGCCATATGCGTGCATATAGTCGGCGAACACGGGGTTGATCAGCAGCGGCACATGGCCGTACAGATCGTGGAAGCAGTCGGGCTCCTGCAGATAGTCGAGCTGATCCGGGCGGCGCATCCACCACGTCACGGGAAAGCGGCGGTTCGCCAGATGCTCGAAAAACACCTGATCCGGCACGAGGCCCGGCACGGCGACGATCCGCCAGCCGGTCGCAGGCATCAGCTGTTCGTTGATCGCTTCGAACGAAGGCACGCTTTCCGGCGACAGATTCAGCCGCTCGACGCCTTCCAGAAATTCGTCGCACACGCGCCCTTTGAGCAGCGCCGTCTGCCGCGTATAGAGCTGCTTCCACACCGCGTGATCGACTGCGCCGTAGCGATGCATCGGCTGGTCGATGGTGAAGTCGGCGCGGGTTTCGAGGCCGGCGTCGAATTGCTCCTTGAGCTTCGCGGTGTTCGGGACTGACATGACGGATGACTGGCCGGGCGCGGCTCGCCCGCTAAATGGACACCGTGCAAGTCTAGAGCGGGCAACGCGCGGAAAGGGCGCATGTTTTCCGAATCGCAGGACGAGGATGCGATAATCGTGCATTAGATCGCCAATTCATGCGGAGAACATACATGCTAGAACTCGATCACTTCGATCTGGCGCTGCTCGACGTCCTGCAGCGCTTCGGGCGCGCGACGCACCAGCAACTGGGCGAGCAGGTGCCGCTGTCGCCGTCGCAGATCGGGCGGCGCTTGCAGCGGCTGGAGTCGATCGGCGTGGTCGACGGCTATCGCGTCGTGCTGCGGCCGGAAAAGCTCGGGCTCGGCGTGACGGCCTTTACCAGCCTGAAGCTGAAGCACCACGGCGATTCGATCATCGAGCAGTTCCAGCAGCAGATCGACGTGCTGCCCGAGGTACTGGAGTGCCACGCGGTGGTGGGCGACGCGGATTACCTGCTGCGCATCGTCGCGCCGGATCTGAACGCGTTGTCGTCGTTCGTGATGAAGAAGCTGATGCGGGTGCCGGGCGTCGACAGTGTGCGCTCGTACATCGTGCTGACGACGTTCAAGCGCAACGGCCCATTGCCGCTCGGTCATCTGACGCCGGGCGCGGCCGCCGTCTGACCGCGCGGCATATTGGAAATCAGGCGGCTTTCAGCGGCTCCTGATTCAGCATATCCACGTAAGCGACAGCAACCAGGTCCGATTCCGGCACGCCGAGCTTCGAGAACACGGCGTGCGCTTCCTTTTCGCCGCCTTCTTCGTCGTCATCCTGCGCGAGCACGACTTCGAGCTCGACGAAATCGCCGAGACCATCGACGCGATCCAGGTGAATCCGCGTGCGCCCGACGATATAGACGTGGCGCTCCTTCGTGACGATGCCGCGCGTGGTGAGCGCGGTGGCGAGCAGCGAGTGCATCGCTTCGGGGTTCGTCACCGGGCTGCGCGTGTAGTACGACGCCTTCGGGCCGTCGCGGTCGTCGCGCTGATAGAAGATCAGTTCGGCGGGCGTGCCGTCGTCGAACTGGCGCAACTTCAGACGGCCACGCGGCACGTCGTAGAAAAAGTCCTGCTGGCGAAAAATCAAAGGAGCGTCAGGCGAAAGCGCAGCGGCGCGCTCGCGAAGCTGCTCGAAGTGCTGCGCGCGAGCTTTGATTTCAATGTTGCGTGCCATGTGAAGCTCCTGTCGAAAGGTGAACGTGGACGGCTTCTGACGACAACGGGTTCGCCCCGATTGCCTGAGTGCGCAAACCGGTCGGCAGAGACCAAAGGGATACGGAAAACAGCGGGGAAAAGCGGGCAAAGCGTCAATCTAGCAAAAAGCCCATGACGATGTGGTTAAAGGCCACGGCATCCGAAGGGTGCAAAAACCTCGCGGTGTCATGAGGTCGGCTCATATCGCGCGACGCTGCTTTTCGCGCGATGCGATGCGCGGTTCGCGTGCACCGCTTATGCCGACCACTGCTGTTCGATCAGCTTCAGCGCCACGGCGATCGCCGGCTCGTCCTTGTGCGCGGCGAGCGTGATGAACGTCAGCTCCGTCGGCACCGTGATGCCTTCGACGATCGTCAGCGCATGCGCGTGCGCTTCGGCAAGTGCAGTCGAATCGCGCGCGAGCGTGAGCCCGACGCCTGATTTGACGAGATCGAGCATCGACGGTTCCTGATCGACCTCCGCGACCTTGATGGGCTTGACGCCGGCATCGGCGAAGCGGCGCGTCAGCAGCCGGTTGTGCGCGGACGCGGGCGGCGTCCAGATCCACGGAAATGAAGCGAGCGCACGCCAGTCGCGCGCGCCTTTCATGCGGTCTTTCCAGCCGGGCGGCGCCAGCACGCGGTATTGGAAGTGTGTCAGGGTGACGGCGTGAAAGATCGCGCTGTCGCGTGGTTCGTCTTCGTCCGGCTGGCCGATGTAATAGCCGACGTCGAGTTCGCCCGCGCGCACCTGATCCCGTACCCAGCCGGACATGCCGTGCCGCAATTGCGTTTCGATGTGCGGCCACGTCTCGACGAGCTGCTTCAGAAACCCGCCGAGCCGCAGAAACGCCGGATCGAGAATCGTGCCGATGCGCAGACGCCCTCGCACTTCCTGGCGCAGTGTGGCGGCCGCCCGTTCGACATCGTTCGCGGCCGCGAGCGCGCGCTCCGCGTGTGGCAACAGCGCCTGACCGTCGCGCGTGAGCGAGAGCCCGTGCGACGTGCGCGTGAACAGCGTCACGCCGAGCGCGGTTTGCAGGTTCTTGATCTGCAGGCTGACGGCGGGCTGGGTCAAATGCAATTGCGCGGCAGCGCGCGTCAGATTGCCTTCGCGCGCGACCGTCGCAAAGGCGCGGAGCAGGGTGAGATCCATCCGCTGATATTAACGCGCCTTATATCGCATTTGAGCATTTCTGATTGGATTTGCGACGCACTTGCCGATTACGCTGGAAAGATCATGCGAAAGCGTGCTCCATTGCGCTGCAGCATCGACCATCAGAAAGTCCTACACAGGAGACACCATGAGCGAGACAGATCAAGGCAAAGTGCGCGCGCTGACGCACGTGATCAACGGCCATCCTATCGATGGCACGAGCCAGCGCTTCGGCGACGTGTTCAATCCGGCGACAGGGGAAGTGTCGTCACGCGTGCCGCTCGCGAGCGTCGCCGAAGTCGATGCAGCCGTTGCCGCCGCTAACGCCGCGTTTCCCGCATGGAGCGAAACGGCACCGATCAAGCGCGCTCGTGTGCTGTTCAAGTTCAAGGAACTGCTCGACCGTCACCACGACGAACTCGCCGAACTGATCACGCGCGAGCACGGCAAAGTGTTCTCGGACGCGAAGGGCGAAGTGATGCGCGGCATCGAGATCGTCGAATTCGCGTGCGGCATTCCGAATCTGTTGAAGACGGACTTCACCGATCAGATCGGCGGCGGCATCGACAACTGGAACCTGCGTCAGTCGTTGGGTGTGGTCGCGGGTATCACGCCGTTCAACTTCCCGATGATGGTCCCGTGCTGGATGTTCCCGGTCGCGATCGCATGCGGCAATACGTTCGTGTTGAAGCCGTCGGAACGCGATCCGTCGGCGTCGATCCGTCTTGCCGAGTTGCTGAAGGAAGCGGGCTTGCCTGACGGCGTGTTCAACGTCGTGCACGGCGACAAAGTGGCCGTCGATGCATTGCTCGTGCATCCCGATGTCAGCGCGCTGTCGTTCGTCGGTTCCACGCCAATTGCCGAATACATCTACACGGAAGGTACGAAGCACGGTAAGCGTGTGCAGGCGCTGGGCGGCGCGAAGAACCACCTCGTCGTGATGCCGGATGCGGATCTCGATCAGGCCGTCGATGCATTGATCGGCGCAGCGTATGGTTCGGCAGGTGAGCGTTGTATGGCGATTTCCGTTGCAGTCGCAGTCGGTCATATCGCCGACGAACTGATCGACAGGCTCACGCCGCGCGTGAAGACGCTGAAGATCATGAACGGCATGGAAGGCGAAGCGGAAATGGGTCCGCTCGTGACGGCGGCGCATCGCGAGAAGGTGTCGGGTTATATCGACGCAGGGATCGAGGCGGGCGCGAAACTGGTGGTCGATGGACGCGGGCACAAGGTGCCGGGTCACGAGAAAGGCTTCTTCCTCGGCGGCACATTGTTCGACGATGTGAAGACCGACATGAAGATCTATCGCGAAGAAATCTTCGGCCCCGTGTTGTGCGTGGTGCGCGTGCCCGATTTTGCTTCGGCCGTCGAACTCATCAACAAGAACGAGTTTGCGAACGGTGTGTCGCTGTTCACGTCGGATGGCGGTGTTGCGCGCGCGTTCTCGCGTCAGATCCAGATTGGCATGGTCGGCATCAACGTGCCGATTCCTGTGCCGATGGCATGGCACTCGTTTGGCGGCTGGAAGCGGTCGCTGTTCGGCGATCACCACGCGTACGGCGAAGAAGGCGTGCGCTTCTATACGCGCTACAAGAGCATCATGCAGCGCTGGCCGGACAGTATCGCGAAGGGCGCCGAGTTCACGATGCCCGTTGCGAAGTAACGCGAATCAGTAGATTGGAATGGCCACGGCATTGCGTTTTCAATAACGCAGTGCCGTGCGCGTCGCACGTGTGGTGTCGATAAACAAAAAGCAGTAGCGAGACAAACGCCCAAAGCGCAATCAGATGCCATGCAACTTGGCCATGCGAAGGAGACAAGGGTGAGCACGACAGCAAGAAAACTCGAAGGCGAATTCGACTACATCGTCATTGGTGCGGGCACGGCGGGTTGCGTGCTTGCGAACCGCCTGACCGAAGATCCCGACGTCACCGTGCTGTTGCTCGAAGCGGGGGGCAAGGACGATTACCACTGGATTCATGTGCCCGTCGGTTACCTCTATTGCATTGGCAATCCGCGCACTGATTGGCTCTATAAAACGCAGGCAGAACCCGGACTCAACGGACGTGCATTGTCGTATCCGCGGGGGCGTGTACTGGGCGGATGCTCGTCGATCAACGGCATGATCTACATGCGCGGACAGCGTGAAGATTACGACGAATGGGCGCGTGTGACGGGCGATTCGTCGTGGTCGTGGGATGCTGTGCTGCCCATCTTCAAACGTAGCGAAGACCATCATGGTGGCGCGAATGAATTTCACGGCGCGGGCGGTCAATGGCGCGTTGAAAAGCAGCGTCTCAAATGGAAGATTCTGGAGAAGTTCGCCGAAGCCGCCCAGGAAGCCGGTATTCCCGCCACTGACGATTTCAATCGCGGCGACAACACCGGCGTCGGCTATTTCGATGTGAACCAGAAGCGCGGGATTCGCTGGAATGCATCGAAGGCTTTTTTGCGGCCTGCGTTGCAGCGGCCGAATCTCACCGTCATCATGGGCGCGCACACGCAGCGCGTCGTATTTGAAGGCAAGCGCTGCGTCGGTGTCGAATATCGTGGCGACAATGTCGAGTACATCGCAAAGGCGCGCATCGAAGTCGTCATGAGCTCGGGCGCAGTGAACTCGCCGCAATTACTCGAATTGTCTGGCATCGGTAATGGCGCGCGTCTGCAGAATCTCGGCATCGAGGTCGTGAACGATTTGCGCGGCGTCGGCGAAAATCTTCAGGACCATTTGCAGTTACGCATGGCGTATAAGGTGCACGGCGTGCGCACATTGAATACGGCCTCCGCACACTGGTGGGGCAAGATGATGATCGGGCTGCAGTATCTGCTGACGCAAAGCGGGCCGATGTCGATGTCGCCGTCGCAACTCGGCGCGTTCGCGAAGTCCGATGTGAACGACGGATCGTTGACGCGTTCCGATCTCGAGTATCACGTACAGCCGCTTTCACTCGACAAGTTCGGCGAACCTTTGCATCGCTTCAATGCCTTTACGGCATCTGTCTGCCATTTGCGTCCGACTTCGCGCGGCAGCGTGCATATCGAATCACGCGATCCGCACACCGCGCCGCTGATCGCGCCGAACTATCTGTCGACGGATTACGACCGTCACGTCGCTGCGAATGCATTGCGTCTCACTCGACGCATTGCGGCCTCGCCTGCATTGAAACCCTATCGGCCCGAAGAGATCTTGCCCGGCATCCAGTTTCAGACCGAGGAAGAATTGCAGATCGCGGCGGGTCAAGTCGGTACAACCATCTTCCATCCCGTCGGCACATGCCGGATGGGCACATCGAATGACCCCGGCGCTGTCGTCGATAGCCGCTTGCGGGTGATCGGTGTCGAAGGGCTGCGCGTGGTCGATGCATCCGTGATGCCCACCATCACCTCAGGCAACACGAACTCTCCGACACTGATGATCGCTGAACGCGCGAGCGAGATGATTCGCGCCGACCGTCGTGCGCGAAGAGACAGTCACACCATCGAAACCAACGCCGCGTCACCGATGTCCGTTGCATGACACGCAACGTTTAACGTTTTGCGGCACGAAGGTCGCATTAAACACTAAGTGCAAATCCCAATGATTGCGCTGCATCATTGGCGCGACAATGGCACCCATGCTGCGTGGTGCGGCATGGATTACCGTCCGCATTGGTGCACCACGCCACGATTGGCACGGGGGTGTCATCGCCAATAACAGTCGCGACGATTCAGCGCGGCATAAAACGCGGTAATGCTTCGCCTTACTTCGCATGGAAGGGAACATGATTCTCGGCGATACGATACTCGAAACGCGCGGGCTCACTCGTGAGTTCAAGGGTTTTACCGCAGTCAACGGTGTGAACCTGCGCGTGAAGCGCGGTTCGATCCATGCGCTCATCGGGCCAAACGGCGCAGGCAAGACCACCTGCTTCAATCTGCTCACCAAATTTCTCGTGCCCACTGCGGGTCAGATCGTCTTTGACGGCATCGACATCACGGGCGAACGTCCTGCGCAGGTCGCGCGTCGCGGCATCATCCGCTCCTTTCAGATTTCCGCTGTATTTCCGCATCTGACGGCATTGCAGAACGTCCGCGTCGGTCTGCAACGTCAGCTCGGCTCGGCGTTTCATTTCTGGAGAAGCGAGCGCACGTTGCGTCAACTCGATGACCGCGCGATCGATCTGCTCACGCAAGTAGGCTTGACCGATTTCGCCGATGTGCCCGCCGTCGAGCTGTCGTATGGGCGCAAACGCGCGCTCGAAATCGCCACGACGCTCGGCATGGAGCCCGAACTGATGCTGCTCGACGAACCGACGCAAGGCATGGGACATGAAGACGTTGACCGCGTGACTGCGCTGATCAAAAAAGTATCGGCGGGTCGCACGATCCTGATGGTCGAACACAACATGAATGTGATAGCCGGCATCTCCGACACGATTACCGTCCTGCAACGCGGCGAGGTGCTCGCCGAAGGCACGTACGCGGAAGTCTCGAAGAACCCGCTCGTCATGCAGGCCTATATGGGCAGTGCGGACGCGGCGCTTGCCGGAGCGCATGCATGAGCACAGTGAGCGAACAGGAAGACGCATCGGTCAGTGTGGTGAGCGGCGAGCCCGCGCTGGAAATCGCGGGGCTGCAGGCGTGGTACGGCGAATCGCACATCCTGCATGGCGTCGATCTGACCGTCAGCCGTGGTGAAGTCGTCACGCTGCTCGGCCGCAATGGCGCGGGCCGCACCACGACGCTGCGCGCGATCATGGGCCTGACGGGCCGGCGTACGGGCTCGATCCGCGTCGGTGGACGCGAGACGATTTCGATGGCGACGCACCGCATCGCGCATTGCGCGGTCGGCTATTGCCCGGAAGAGCGCGGCATCTTTTCGAGCCTGTCGTGTGAAGAAAATCTGATGCTGCCGCCGCCCGTCGGCGACAAGTCGTTGATGATGTCGATCGACGAGATCTACCAGATGTTTCCCAATCTCCAGGAACGACGCATGAGCCAGGGCACGCGTCTGTCGGGCGGCGAGCAACAGATGCTGGCCGTCGCACGCATCCTGCGCACGGGCGCGAACCTGCTGTTACTCGATGAAATCTCCGAAGGCCTGGCGCCTGTGATCGTACAGGCGCTCGCGCGCATGATCGTGACGCTCAAGGCGCGGGGCTACACGATCGTGATGGTCGAACAGAATTTCCGCTTTGCCGCGCCGCTCGCCGATCGCTTCTATGTGATGGAGCATGGACGCATCGTCGAGCATTTCGGTGCAAAGGAACTCGAAAGCAAAATGCCGGTGCTGCACGATTTGCTCGGCGTCTAAGTGGGGTAGACGCATCCCGATCAGAAATCGGGGTCGTCATGGGAACTGCGACGCACGACATACCCAGATGCCTCTGATAACCACAAGCATGGAAACAGGAGACACGCATGAAACTGAAGAACTTCGCCAGGCTGTCAGCAGTCAGCTTTGCGGCCGCCGCGGGCACGATGTTAGCTGCGGGCAGCGCACAGGCGGCGGACGGCCAGACCGTCAAGATCGGCTATATCACTGATCTGTCCGGTCTTTATGCGGATCTCGATGGCCAGGGCGGCCTCGAAGCGATCCGCATGGCGATTGCCGATTTCGGCGGCAAGGTGAATGGCAAGCCGGTCGAACTGGTCTATGCCGATCACCAGAACAAGGCGGATATTGCCGCGTCGCGCGCGCGTGAATGGATCGACCGCGACGGGGTCAACGTGATCATCGGCGGCACGAACTCGGCCACTGCGCTGTCGACCAACCAGGTTGCGGGTGAGAAGAAGATTCCGTACATCAACATCGGTGCGGGCGCGGATAACCTCACCAACGAGCAATGCACGCCGTACACGGTCCACTACGCGTACGACACGATGGCGCTTTCAAAAGGCACGGGTTCGGCCGTGACGAAGCAGGGCGGCAAGACCTGGTACTTTCTGACGGCGGACTACGCGTTCGGCAAGGCGCTCGAAAAGAACACGTCGGAGGTGGTCAAGGCGAATGGCGGACAGGTTCTCGGCACGGTGCGCCATCCGTTGTCGGCATCGGATTTCTCGTCGTTCCTGTTGCAGGCTCAAGGATCGAAGGCGCAGGTGCTTGGTCTCGCGAATGCGGGCGGCGACACGATCAACGCGATCAAGGCCGCCAAAGAATTCGGCGTCACAAAGTCGATGAAGATCGCCGCGCTGCTGATCTTCCTGACCGATATCCACAGCCTCGGACTTGAAACGACGCAAGGTCTGGTTGCGACCGATAGCTGGTATTGGAACAAGGACGCAAACACCCGCAAGTGGGCGCAGCGCTACTTCGACAAAATGAAGAAGATGCCGACCAGTCTGCAGGCAGCGGACTATTCGGCCGTCACCACGTATCTGAAGGCCGTGCAGGCAGCTGGCACGACCGACAGCGACAAGGTGATGGATCAACTGCACAAGACGAAGATCGACGACTTCTACGCGAAGGGCTACATCCGTCAGGACGGCAGCATGATCCACGATATGTACCTGATGGAAGTGAAGAAGCCGTCGGAATCGAAAGAACCGTGGGATTACTACAAGATCACCGCAACGATTCCCGGCGATCAGGCATTCGGAACGAAAGCGGAATCGCGCTGCGCGCTCTGGAAGTAAGCGGTTCGCAGCGGGATGTAACGGGCGGCGCAGCGCCGCCCGTTGTGTCTCGTGAGTGAACTGCGTCGATACTATTCTGACGGCGGATTCAATGGAAATCTTTGGCATTCCGCTACCGGCGATGCTCAGCCAGTTGCTGCTCGGTCTCGTGAACGGCTCGTTCTACGCGATCCTGAGTCTGGGGCTGGCTGTGATCTTCGGTCTGCTCAACGTGATCAACTTCGCGCACGGCGCGTTGTTCATGTTGGGTGCGATGCTCACGTGGATGGGCATGTCGTATTTCAGTCTGCCGTACTGGGTGATGCTCGTGCTCGCGCCCGTGCTCGTGGGGCTGTTCGGCATCGTGATCGAACGCTCGATGCTGCGCTGGCTGTACAAGCTCGACCACCTCTACGGCCTGTTGCTCACGTTCGGGCTCACGCTCGTCGTCGAAGGCGTGTTCCATTCGATCTACGGTTCGTCAGGGCAGCCGTACGACGTGCCGTCGGCGCTTGCGGGCGCAACCAATCTCGGCTTCATGTTCCTGCCGAACTATCGCGCGTGGGTGGTCGTCGCGTCGCTGATCGTGTGCTTCGCGACGTGGTTCGTGATCGAGAAGACGCGTCTTGGCGCGTATCTGCGCGCGGGCACGGAAAACCCGAAGCTCGTCGAGGCATTCGGCGTGAACGTACCGATGATGGTCACGCTCACGTATGGCTTCGGCGTCGCGCTGGCCGCGTTTGCCGGCGTGCTTGCGGCGCCCGTGATCCAGGTCTCGCCGCTGATGGGCCAGTCGATGATCATCACGGTGTTCGCGGTCGTGGTGATCGGCGGCATGGGCTCGATCATGGGTTCGATTCTCACGGGCCTTTTGCTGGGTGTGATCGAAGGGTTCACGCGCGTGTTCTATCCGGAAGCGTCGGCGACCGTGGTCTTCGTGATCATGGCGCTCGTGTTGCTCGTGCGTCCGGCAGGTCTCTTCGGCAAGGAAAAATGATGCAGAGAAAAGCGCTCTACGTTCTGCTGCTGATCGCGCTCATCGTTGCGCCGTTTGTCGGCGCGTATCCCGTGTTCGTGATGAAGGTGTTGTGCTTTGCGCTGTTCGCGGCCTCGTTCAATCTGCTGATCGGTTATACGGGTCTGCTGTCGTTCGGACACGCGATGTTTCTCGCATCGGCCGGCTATGTCACCGGTTACGCGATCCAGACGCTCGGCGTGTCGCCCGAACTCGGCGTGCTAGGGGGCGTGGTGGCGGCGACGCTGCTGGGCCTTGTCGTCGGTATGTTCGCGATTCGCCGGCAGGGCATCTACTTCGCGATGGTGACGCTCGCGCTCGCGCAGATGGTCTACTTCGTGTTCCTGCAGGCGCCGTTCACGCATGGCGAAGATGGCCTGCAAGGCGTGCCGCGTGGCAAGCTGTTTGGCGCGTTGAGCCTGTCTTCAGACCTGACGCTGTACTTCGTCGTGCTGGCCGTGATGGTGCTCGCGTTCCTGCTGATCGTGCGTATCGTGCATTCGCCGTTCGGGCAGGTGCTGATCGCGATCAAGGAGAATGAGCCCCGCGCGATCTCGCTTGGCTATGATACGAACCGCTTCAAGCTGCTGGCGTTCATTCTGTCGGCGGGGCTTGCGGGTCTCGCCGGCTCGCTGAAGGTAGTCGTGCTGGGCTTCGAAACGCTCGGCGACGCCTATTGGACGATGTCGGGCCTCGTCGTGCTGATGACGCTGGTGGGTGGCATGGGCACGCTGTTCGGGCCGTTGCTCGGCGCCGCGTTGATCGTTGCGCTGGAAGACCGGCTTGGCGATATCGGCAGCGGGCTGGCGTCGGTGACGGGTGTTGAGTGGTTCCGATCACTTGGCGAGTCGGCGACGATCGTCACGGGCCTTATTTTCATCGCGTGTGTGCTGGCGTTCAGGCGCGGCATCGTCGGCGAGATCGTGCAGCGGGTCAAACCGTTGCGCGCCTGAACCGGCTGAAAAATTAGTTTGCGATCCGAAATAACGGCTAGCCGCCTCGAAATGACGCGAACATGGAGCGAAACTACAAGAATGCGCCCCATTTTTGTGCGGCGCTGCACCACTAGGGTAAATGCTAGTTGCTCGTGAAGCGTCCCCCGTTTAATCTTCACACAGTTCTGATGCACCGAATTTTGCAGGTGGAGAACGAGGAGACATGAGGCGCATAAGTGCCCATACAAAAGCGCTGTTGGACGAAATCCAACAGCGCTTTTTACTTTTTCCGTTCAGAATTCATCTTCTTCAGCGCGCCTTCCTGCGTCGCGCGGCATTGTAAATCTGGCGTTCTCTCTCTCGCTGCACCCGGCGTTTTTCCCCAAAGATTCAAAGCCTTCAAACCGCTTGCCGCTTGCGCTATGCGTCCGCTACACTCGCCATTCGCCGACCATCGGGTCGGCCTTTGGGACATTCGAATCCATTCGAACATCGGGGCGTAGAGGAGCGGAATGAAGTCGGCATTGCGGTGGATCAGCGCGGCATTCGTCGCGGCAGGCGTGTGCGCAACATATAGCGGCGCGGCATTCGCGGACGTGAAAATCGGCATGACGGTATCGGCGACGGGGCCCGCGGCCTCGCTCGGCATTCCGGAGAAGAACACCAGCGCGCTTCTGCCGAAGGAAATCGCGGGCCAGAAAATCGACTACATCGTGCTCGACGATGCAACCGACTCGACGCAAGCCGTCAAGAACGCACGCAAGCTCACCAGCGAAGATCACGTCGACGCGTTGATCGGCTCGACTGTCGTGCCGAACTCGCTGGCCATGATCGACATTGCCAACGAAACGCAAACGCCGATGATCTCGATGGCCGCGGCGGCATCGATTGTGGAACCGATGGACGCGAAGCGCTCGTGGGTCTTCAAGACGCCGCAGAACGACATTCTGATGGCGACGGCGATTGCGCAACACATGTCGAACCACGGCGTGAGGACGGTGGCGTTCATCGGCTTCTCGGATGCATACGGCGAGAGCTGGTTCAAGGAATTCAGCAAGGCCGCTGATCTCAAGAAGATCAAGGTCGTCGCGAATGAACGTTTTGCACGCAACGATGCGTCCGTGACGGGCCAGGTGCTCAAGATGATGTCGCAGAACCCGGATGCCGTGCTGATCGCCGGCGCGGGCACGCCGGCCGCATTGCCGGAAAAGACGCTGCGCGAGCGCGGCTTCAAGGGCAAGTACTATCAGACGCACGGCGTCGCGAACAACGACTTCCTGCGCGTGTGCGGCAAGGATTGCGAAGGCACGTATCTGCCCGCTGGCCCGCTGCTCGTCGCCGATCAACTGCCCGATTCGAATCCTGTGAAGAAGGCTTCGCTCGCGTACAAGCGTGCGTATGAAGGCGCTAACGGTGCGGGCTCGATCTCGACGTTCGGCGGTCACGCGTGGGATGCGGGCCTTCTTCTGCAACACGCCATTCCCATCGCGTTGAAGAAGGGCCAGCCGGGTACGCCGCAATTCCGTGAAGCATTGCGCGTCGCGCTCGAAGACACGAAAGATCTGCCCGGCTCGCACGGCATCTTCAACATGAGCGTGAACGATCACGCGGGTCTCGATCAGCGTGCGCGTGTGATGGTGCAAATCGTCGACGGCAAATGGAAGCTTGCTTCCGATTAAACGAGGCGAATTAACGAATTCGAATTCACAAAAAAGACGCGAGCAGTTGACGCGTCTTTTTTATTGCACGCGAGAAGTCTGAATAAAAAAGCCGTGCAGCGGCGAGGGGAGGCGACTAAAGCGGTAGAGCCTGCGTTTGAGGTTTGACGCAATTGCAATGAGCAGGGAAAACCATGCTTGGCAGGCTTATACCCGATAACTAGATTCAGTTACCCGGTTCTTACTGGATTACGACACGCATTTAAAGCGTTTGGAGACAAGCAATGAAAACGACAAAACAATGGGTCCGTACCGCGATCGCGATGGCGCTCGTGTGCGGAGCAAGTGCGGCGATGGCGCAGGTGAAGATTGGGGTCACGCTCTCCACGACGGGACCGGCCGCATCACTCGGCATCCCTGAGAAAAACACGATTGCGCTGCTGCCTAAGGAAATCGCGGGCAAGAGCGTGCAATACATCGTGCTCGACGATGCATCGGATACGAGCCGCGCCGTGCAGAACACGCGCAAGCTGATCGATGAGGATCACGTCGATGCGATCATCGGTTCGACGGTGACGCCGAATTCGCTCGCGATGCTCGATCCCGTTTCCGAAGGCAAGACGCCGGTGATCTCACTCGCGGCATCGGCAGCCATCATTTCGCCGATGGACGCGAAACGTGCGTGGGCATTCAAGACGCCGCAGAACGATGGGCTGATGGCTGATGCGATCGCCGAGTACATGGAGAAGCACGGTGTGAAGACGGTCGCGTTCATCGGCTTCGCGGATGCCTATGGCGAGAACTGGTACAACGTGTTCAGCAAGGCGGCGGAAGCGCATCATCTGAAGCTCGTCGCGAACGAGCGCTATAACCGCGCCGATGCATCGGTGACGGGGCAGGTGCTGAAGCTGGTTGCGTCGAATCCGGATGCGGTGCTGATTGCGGGTTCGGGCACGCCGGCCGCACTGCCTGCGAAAGCGCTCAAGGAGCGCGGCTACAAGGGCAAAATCTATCAGACGCACGGCGTCGCGAACAACGACTTCCTGCGCGTGTGCGGCAAGGACTGCGAAGGCGAATTGCTGCCCGCAGGCCCGATTCTCGTCGCCGATCAGTTGCCCGATTCGAACCCGGTGAAGAAGTCGTCGCTCGCGTACAAGAACGCGTACGAGAAGGCCTATGGCGTGGGCACGGTGGCGACTTTCGGCGGTCACGCGTGGGATGCCGGCCAGATGCTCCAGCGTGCGATTCCCGAGGCGCTGAAGAAGGGCCAGCCGGGCACGGAAGCGTTCCGCGTTGCGTTGCGTGAAGCGCTCGAGAACGTCAAGGACTTGCCAATCTCGCACGGCATCATGAACACGACGCCCACCGACCACAACGGTCTCGACAAGCGCGCACGCGTGATCGTCGAGATCTCTGATGGCAAGTGGAAACTCCAAAACGACTAAGACGGTACGCGCCTCTCGCAAGGGCGTCGTGGCCAGCGTATGCGAATGCGCTTAAGCCACGCAGCAATTTCTGATCGATAACAATGGCAAGCTCTGCCGCGCTGTATCTCAGGCGCGGCAGTTGTTTTATGTGTTTGTGCTTCGCTTCGTGGCGGGCAGTCGTTCAGCCCGCTCCCATTGTTTCTTAGTTTCGATTTCGACGTTCCAGGACGAGGAAGTATGGATCTATCAATTGCGGCGATCCTCGCGCAGGACGGCATCACGACCGGCGCGATCTACGCATTGCTCGCGCTCGCGTTGGTGCTGGTGTTCTCCGTGACGCGCGCCATTTTCATCCCGCAAGGGGAGTTCGTGTCGTACGGCGCGCTGACGCTCGCCGCACTGCAGACACAGAAGTTTCCGGCGACGTGCTGGCTGCTAATGGCGATGGGGCTTGCGTGCTTCGTTGTCGAGGTGACCGGCATGGCGCGGCATCCAGAGCGGCGGCGTCATGCGGCGCGCACGCTCGTGATGCTGGTCGGCAAGTATCTGCTGTTTCCGGTTGCAGTCTACGCGGTCACGCGCGGCGTCTTCATGCAGCCGCTGCCGATGCTCGCGCAGATCGCGCTGACGCTGCTGATCGTGGTTCCGATGGGGCCGTTCGTCTATCGCCTCGCCTACGAGCCGGTTGCCGAAGGGACGACGCTGTTGCTGCTGATCGTATCCGTCGCCGTGCACTTCGCGATGGTCGGCCTCGGGCTCGTGATGTTCGGCGCGGAAGGCTCGCGGACCAACGCCTTCACCGACTCCACCTTCAACATCGGCAGCATGTCGATCTCGGGGCAGAGCGTGTGGGTGATCGGTGTCGCTGTGGTGCTGATCGGTGTGTTGTACGTGTATTTCGATCGCTCGATTTCGGGCAAGGCGTTGCGCGCGACGTCGGTGAACCGGCTCGGCGCGCAGCTGGTCGGCATCGGCACGACGCAGGCGGGACGGCTCGCGTTCACGCTCGCGGCCGGTCTCGGCGTGCTGTGCGGGATTCTCGTCGCGCCGCTCACGACCATCTACTACGACTCGGGCTTCCTGATCGGTCTGAAGGGCTTCGTCGGTGCGATTATCGGCGGGCTGGTCAGTTATCCGCTGGCTTTCGCGGGTTCGATACTCGTCGGCTTGCTGGAGTCGTATTCATCATTCTGGGCCAGCTCGTACAAGGAAGTGATCGTGTTCACGCTGATCATTCCCGTGCTGCTCTGGCGGAGTCTCGCCAGCCCGCACGCGGAAGAAGAGGAGGAGTGACGCGATGAAACGCATCATGCAAAACAGGTTCTTCTGGTTGTTTCTCGTCGTCATGTTCGCGCTGCCCGTGCTGCCGCAGCCGATCCGCGTGCCCGAGTACTGGGTGACGCTGCTCAACTACATCGGGCTGTATTCGATCGTGGCGATCGGCTTGGTGCTGCTGACAGGCATCGGCGGAATGACGAGCTTTGGGCAGGCGGCGTTCGTCGGCGTCGGCGCCTATGCGACGGCGTATCTGACGACGAAGTTCGGCGTATCGCCGTGGCTCGCGCTGATCGTCGGCGTCGTGCTGACGGCGCTGATCGCGCTACTGCTCGGTGCCGTCACGATGCGGTTGTCGGGCCACTTCCTGCCACTCGGAACGATCGCGTGGGGGCTCGCGCTGTTCTTCCTGTTCGGCAATATGGAGATGCTCGGCAAGTACGACGGGATCAACGCGATTCCTGTGCTGAACGTGCTCGGCATCAACCTGGAATCGGGCCGACATATCTACTACCTGATCTGGATCGTCGTGCTCGGCGCCGTGGTGTCTGTTCAGAATCTGCTTAATAGCCGGCCGGGGCGGGCGATCCGCGCGCTGCGCGGCGGCGGCTTGATGGCGGAGGCAATGGGCGTGAATACGGCGTGGATGCGCGTCGTGATCTTCGTCTACGCGGCGGTGCTGGCGGCGATTTCGGGTTTTCTGTACGCGCATTTACAGCGTGCGGTGAATCCGACGCCGTTCGGCCTCAATCATGGCATCGAGTTTCTGTTCATGGCTGTGGTTGGCGGTGTCGCGCATGTGTGGGGCGCGGTGCTCGGTGCGGCGATCCTGACGATTCTGCAGGACTATCTGCAGACGCTGTTGCCGAAACTCCTCGGCGAAAACGGCAACTTCGAGATCATCGTCTTTGGCGTCTTGATGGTGCTGCTTTTGCAGTATGCACGCCAAGGCGTTTGGCCGTTCGTCGCGCGCATGTTCCCGCGCGGCCCGCGCGCGCACGTGCCGGATCATGCGGATACTTTGCCGCGGCGCAGCAAGCCGGCGGCGGGCGAATCGCTGCTGGTGGTGGACAAGGCGCGCAAGCAGTTCGGCGGTCTGGTGGCGGTCAACGATGTCAGCTTCGAAGTGAAGGCAGGGCAAATCATCGGCTTGATCGGACCGAACGGCGCGGGCAAGTCGACGACGTTCAATCTGGTCACGGGCGTCCTGCAGCCGACGAGCGGCTCGATTTCGTTTCAAGGCGAGCGCATCGATGCGCTCAATTCACGTGAAATCGTCAAACGCGGCATTGGCCGCACGTTCCAGCACGTCAAGCTGCTGCCGGGCATGACTGTGCTGGAGAACGTCGCGATCGGTGCGCATCTGCGCGGGCATGCGGGCGTGTGGCGCAGCGTGGCGCGCCTGAATGCGGCCGAGGAGGCGCGTCTGATGGCGGAAGCGGCTCGCCAGATCCGGCGCGTGGGTCTCGAAGAGCATATGTACGACGAAGCGGGCAGCCTCGCGCTGGGCAAGCAGCGGATTCTGGAGATTGCGCGGGCTCTGTGCTGCGACCCGACGCTTCTGCTGCTCGATGAGCCGGCGGCCGGCCTGCGTTATCAGGAAAAGCAGCAACTGGCGACGCTGCTGCGCAAGCTTCGCGAGGAAGGCATGAGCGTGCTGCTGGTTGAACACGATATGGATTTCGTGATGAACCTGACGGATCGACTGGTGGTCATGGAGTTTGGGACGCGTATCGCGGAAGGCTTGCCGCAGGACGTGCAGAACGATCCAGCCGTGCTGGAAGCTTATCTGGGCGGGGTGGAGTGATGGTGAATCAGACGACGGCTGCACCGATTCTCGAAGTGAGCAGTCTTTCCGTGCGATATGGAAAGGTCGAAGCGCTGCATGGCGCGAAAATCGCCGTCGGCCCTGGCCAGATCGTCTCGGTGATCGGTCCGAACGGCGCGGGTAAGTCGACGCTGCTTAACGCGATCATGGGCGCGTTGCCCGTGACGGGACATGCAAAGGGCGCGATTATGTACCGTGACGAGGACGTGAGCCACGTTCCCATCGAGAAGCGCGTGGCGCGCGGCATGTGTCTTGTGCCGGAGAAGCGCGAGCTGTTTGCCGCGATGACAGTCGAGGACAACCTGGTGCTGGGCGCATATCGTCGCAAGCGCGCTGGCGAGCGGAATTACCTCGATCAACTTGAGCCCGTGTTCCAGCTTTTTCCGCGATTGAAGGAGCGTCGCAAGCAAGCTGCCGGTACGTTATCGGGCGGCGAGCGTCAAATGCTGGCGGTTGGACGCGCGCTGATGGGCAAGCCGGATCTGCTGATGCTCGATGAGCCGAGCTTGGGCCTGGCGCCCCTGATCGTGAAAGAGATTTTTCATATCATCAGCGCACTGCGTCAGACGGGTGTTGCCACGCTGCTGATCGAGCAGAATGCACGCGCTGCGCTACAGATCTCCGACTACGGCTATGTTCTCGAAACAGGAGAACTGGCGCTCGAAGGAGCGGCGACTGAATTAGCGCAAAATCCGCGTGTCATCGAGACATATCTGGGTCTGACGAAGAAAGTCGCGTAGCCAAAGGATTTTTTGGCGAATTGGCTGTCAAATGAGCGGCGTGTTTCACGTGAAACACGCCGTTTTTTCGTCCTATACCGTCTGGACGGAATTCGGGCCAAAAGCGAACCCGCTATAATTTCGCCCATACTTTCTTTTAGGCTCACGCTGGATCCCGCGTGAGATCCGCGATGCTTTATCCCACAGAGTTTGACGTAATCGTCGTTGGCGGCGGTCATGCCGGCACGGAAGCCGCTTTGGCGTCCGCGCGCATGGGCAACAAGACGCTTTTGCTGACGCACAACATCGAAACCCTCGGTCAGATGAGCTGCAATCCGTCGATTGGCGGCATTGGCAAAGGCCATCTGGTCAAGGAAGTCGACGCGCTCGGTGGCGCAATGGCGGCTGCAACTGACGAGGGCGGGATTCAATTCCGCATTCTCAACTCCTCGAAGGGGCCCGCCGTCCGGGCGACGCGCGCACAGGCTGACCGCATTCTGTACAAGGCGGCGATCCGCCACCGCCTCGAGAATCAGCCGAATCTTTGGCTGTTTCAGCAGTCTGTCGACGATTTGATGGTCGAAGGCGACCGCGTTGTCGGTGCCGTGACGCAGGTTGGAGTTCGTTTTCGCTCGCGTGCGGTGGTTTTGACGGCAGGCACGTTCCTCGACGGGAAGATCCACGTCGGCCTCAACAACTACACGGGCGGGCGAGCAGGGGACCCGGCTGCGGTGTCGCTGTCGGCACGGCTCAAGGAGCTGAAGCTGCCGCAGGGGCGGTTGAAGACGGGCACACCGCCGCGTATCGACGGCCGTACGATCGATTTCTCGAAGCTGGAAGAGCAGCCGGGCGACCTCGATCCGATCCCAGTGTTCTCGTTCCGCGGACGCGTCGAGCAGCATCCGCGTCAGGTGCCTTGCTGGGTTACGCATACTAATTCCCAGACTCACGACATCATCCGTAGCGGTCTGGACCGTTCGCCGATGTACACGGGCGTCATCGAAGGCGTTGGGCCGCGATATTGCCCGTCAATCGAGGACAAGATTCACCGTTTCGCTTCGAAAGAGTCGCATCAGATCTTTCTCGAGCCGGAAGGGTTGACCACAAACGAGTTCTATCCGAACGGAATCTCCACGAGCCTGCCGTTTGACGTCCAGCTCGAGTTGGTCCGATCGATGGTCGGTCTCGAGCACGCACACATCCTGCGTCCGGGTTATGCAATCGAGTACGACTACTTCGATCCGCGCGGCCTGAAGGCGTCGCTGGAAACGAAGGTGATCAACGGCTTGTTCTTCGCCGGTCAGATCAACGGGACTACCGGCTACGAAGAGGCGGCGGCGCAAGGGCTGCTGGCGGGGATCAACGCTGGCCTGTATGTGCAGGGCAAGGAAGCGTGGTGTCCGCGCCGCGATCAGGCTTATCTGGGCGTGCTGGTGGACGATCTGGTCACGCGTGGCGTGTCCGAGCCTTATCGAATGTTCACGAGCCGCGCAGAGTATCGCTTGAGCCTGCGCGAAGACAACGCCGACATGCGTCTGACGGAGATTGGCCGCGACCTCTGTGTGGTGGACAACGAGCGTTGGGATGCATTCAGCCGGAAACGCGACGCTGTTTCACGTGAAACAGAGCGGTTGCGCACCACATGGGTCAATCCGAAGACGCTTTCGTCTGAGGAAGCGACCGCCTTGCTCGGCAAGTCGATCGACCATGAGTACAGCCTCGCCGATCTGCTGCGACGTCCCGGAGTTTCGTACGACGGCGTCTGCGCTCTGCGCGACGGCGCCTGCGGCCCGGCCGAGGTACTGGCCGATGACGAAGTGCTGCTCGCGCAGATCAGGGAACAGATCGAGATCGGCGTCAAATATCAGGGTTATATCGAGCGGCAAGCTGGCGAGATTGAACGAAACGAGGCGCACGAGAACACGAAGTTGCCCGAAAACCTCGACTACTCAGAGGTTCGCGGGCTGTCGTTCGAGGCACGTCAGAAATTGACGCAGTTCCGCCCGGAAACGATCGGCCAGGCGTCGCGCATTTCCGGGATCACGCCGGCTGCGATCTCGCTACTGATGGTTCACCTGAAGCGCGGCCTCGGTCGGCGCGCACAGAAGCCCACTAACGCTGGCACCGACAACTCGCCGGTGGCTCAATGACGGCGCGTATCGACACGACAGCGGGGCGCGAGGCGCTCGCCGCTCTGCTGGAAGAGGGTCTACGCGAACTGGACATCGAGCTGAGCGCGGAACAAAAGGGCAAACTGCTCGACTACGTTGCGTTGCTAGCCAAGTGGAACGCCGTCTACAACCTGACGGCGATTCGCGATCCGCGGCAAATGCTGATTCAGCACATCCTCGATTCACTTTCGATCGTTCCGCATCTCGCAACGTTTGGGCCGGCGACGCTGCTGGACGTCGGTTCGGGCGGCGGACTGCCGGGCATCGTGCTGGCGATCGTGTTTCCTGAATGGTCGATCACCGTCAACGACATCGTTCAGAAAAAGTCTGCGTTCCAGTCACAAGCTAAGGCGGAACTGGGCTTGGGAAATCTGTCGGTTGTGACGGGGCGCGTCGAAAATCTGCGGCTGGGGGCCGAGGTTCCAGGAAAGTTCGATGTAATTGTCTCGCGCGCATTCGCAGAGCTGGCGGATTTCGTTACACTGGCCCGTCACCTCGTTGCGGACGACGGCGCGATCTGGGCAATGAAGGGCATTCGACCGGATGGGGAAATCGAGCGCCTGCCTGAAGGCGCCCACGTGAAGCAAGTGATTCGTCTCAAAGTGCCTGCGCTGGATGCCGAGCGGCATCTGATCGAAGTCACGGTAGGCTGAATTTCAAATCGAAGTTTCATTAAACAGGCTGCAAAGGGACACCTAACAGATGGCAAAAATCTTCTGCGTTGCGAACCAGAAGGGTGGAGTCGGCAAAACGACGACCGCGGTCAATCTCGCCGCGAGCCTCGCATCGCAGGGACAGCGGGTCCTGCTCATCGATCTCGATCCGCAAGGTAACGCCACCATGGGTAGCGGCGTCGACAAAGCCGCTTGCGAGAACACAGTTTACGAAGTGCTGGTCGACGGCGTCTCGGTGGCCGACGCGCGAGTGAAGTCGGAAGCCGTTTCGTATGATGTCGTGCCGGCGAACCGCGAGCTGGCAGGGGCCGAAGTCGAACTCGTGGGCATGGAGAATCGCGAGCGTCAGCTCAAGGAGGCGATTGCGCACGTCGTGCCGGACTACGACTTCGTGCTGATCGACTGTCCTCCCGCGCTGTCGCTGCTGACGCTGAACGGACTCTGCGCCGCGCATGGCGTCGTTATCCCGATGCAATGCGAATATTTCGCGCTCGAGGGCCTGTCGGACCTCATCAATACGATCAAGCAGGTGCATGCGAACCTGAACCGCGACCTGAAGGTGATCGGCTTGTTGCGCGTAATGTTCGATCCACGCATCACGCTGCAACAGCAGGTATCAGAACAACTGAAAGAGCACTTTGGAGACAAGGTGTTCGACGTCGTCATTCCGCGGAACGTCCGACTTGCCGAGGCGCCGAGTTACGGCCTGCCGGGTGTCGTGTTCGACCGCGCATCGCGCGGCGCGCAGGCTTATGTGCAGTTCGGCGCGGAAATGATCGAGCGGGTGCGCCTGCTATGACGCAGCGTCAATCATCCAAAGCGGATCGAGGAACCACGATGAACGCAGTAGCACGGAAGAAGGGGTTGGGCAGGGGGCTGGAAGCGCTGCTCGGCGGAAGCGCGGATATCACCGAAGCGGTGAAGATCAACGGCGCACCTCACACGTTGCCGCTCGACAAGATGCAGGCTGGCAAGTATCAGCCGCGCACGCGCATGGACGAGGGTGCACTGCAGGAACTGGCGGCCAGCATTCGCGCTCAGGGTCTGATGCAGCCGATTTTGGTGCGGCCCGTCTCTCCGGAGAAGTTCGAAATCATTGCTGGCGAGCGGCGTTTTCGCGCTGCGCGCCTCGCCGGTCTCGAAGAAGTGCCGGTCCTCGTGCGCGACGTGCCCGATCAGGCTGCCGCCGCGATGGCGCTTATCGAGAATATCCAGCGCGAAGACCTGAACCCGCTGGAAGAGGCGCAGGGTATCCAGCGGCTCCTCGATGAGTTCAGCTTCACCCATGAACAGGCGGCCGAATCCGTGGGGCGCTCGCGCAGCGCGGTGTCGAATCTGCTGCGTTTGCTGAACCTGGCTTCTCCCGTGCAAACGATGCTGCTCGCCGGCGATCTCGACATGGGCCACGCGCGCGCACTGCTTGCCGTGGACGGGGCCACGCAGATTACGCTCGCGAACCAGGTCGTCAACAAGCGTATGTCGGTGCGTGAAACCGAAAAGCTGGTCACGGCGACGACGAAGGCTGTACCCGCTGTGAAGGCGAAAGCGAACAACGACGGCGGGCGCGACACGCGACGGCTCGAAGAGGAACTGTCGGATCTGCTCGCCGCCACGGTGAAGATCAAGCTCGGACGCCGTGGGCGAGGGCAGGTGCTCGTCGATTTCGGCGACCTCGATGCACTGGAAGGCATTCTCGTTCGGCTGCGGGGCAACGCAGCCGCCGCATAAGAACCTTTTCCGATGCCCGCTGCCGAGCAAGCGCTTAGATCACATCGCAACCTGCTACGCACGATCATCCACTATGCAACGAAGGAGCCGGTCCTTACCGTGCTCGTCGTTGCATTGATCGTGTTGCAGGTTTTTCATCCGCATCCGTGGGGATCGTTGCCCGCGCTGGTCGACTGGCAGACGGTGATGACGCTTGCCGGGCTGCTGATCTTGACGAAGGCCGTCGAATATTCAGGATTCCTGATGTGGCTCGCCCATCGCGTCGTCCATCACATCCGGTCGCAGCGAGCGCTGGCGTATCTGTTGATCGCGCTCGCGGCTGCGCTGTCGACGTTGCTCACCAACGATGTCGCGTTGTTCGTCGTCGTGCCGCTTACGTTGTCGCTGAACGAGTTGGCGCCGCTGCCGCTCAAGCGTCTCGTCATTTTCATCGCGATAGCGGTCAACGCAGGCTCGATCCTCACGCCTTTGGGCAATCCGCAAAATCTGTTTCTTTGGCAAACGAGCGGCGTCTCATTCGGCGGATTCGTGCTGGCGCTCGCGCCCTTGTGTCTGGCGCTGATGGTGATGCTGTACGCGTTGGCCACGGTATCGTTCAAGCGGACCGCGCTGGATCTGTCGAAAGACACGGAACCGCACCCCGTCGATCGTCCGTTGCTTGGCGTTGCCGTCATCTTGTTTGCGGCATTCGTGCTGCTCGCCGATTCTCATCGGACGGGCATCGGACTGATTGGCGTCGGCCTCGGATTTATCTTCTGGCGCCCGCGAATCGTTCTGAAGATCGACTGGCTTTTGCTGCTGATCTTCGTATTCATGTTCATTGTGTTGAGAAGCGTCGCAGCGTTGCCGTGGGTACACAATGCTGTCGGGGAACTGCATCTGGCGACGCCGCTGCGCGCGTACGCGGCAGGCGCCGTGCTCTCGCAGTTCATCAGCAACGTTCCCGCAGCGATCATGCTGGCCGAGTTTTCGAAGGATTGGCGAGCGCTTGCGTTCGGCGTCAGCGTCGGCGGCTTCGGAATCGCGATCGGTTCGCTGGCGAATCTGATTGCAATGAGGCTGTCAGGACAACGCGGAATGTGGGCGCAATTTCACCTCTTTTCGATCCCGTTCTGGGTCATCAGCGGGGCTGTCGGCGGCTGGCTTCTGTTGCATTTTTGACACTCCTGCGTGTGGCAAAAACACGCATTGGAACGTGATGCCCTAGCACAGTCCGGCCCGGATTTCCCGGTCTCCCGCGACGTCCTTACATTTGCAGTCCGACAGCATGAAAATCGGAGTTTTCCCGTATCGTGAAGCACCGTTTCATGCGGGTTATTGGTCGGGCTAAAGTCTTGAATTGCCTGCAACTATCGCTTACAATCGCCCGGATTTATTTGCTAGGCAATCCCGTAAGCGGTGCGAAAGCTCGCGGACTGAACAGGACTCTGCGGAACACTGCGATGGCGGTCAAAGCGTCGAACCAAACGCCGCAACAACGGCACGACGAACACCGCGACGGGCGCAGTGGCCCGCAAGCGACTGGTGGTCAGCGCGCCGTGCATGACGAGGCATGGGATGCCGAGCAGCAAGATAACAATATCGTTCCGCTCACGCGGGCCGAGGCCGAAAAACTGTTCGGCCCGAACGTGAGTCGTCCATCGCGCGTTACACCGTTCAAGGTCGTGATTGCGCAAATGGTTTTGTCCCTGGGTGCGACGCTGTTGTGGTGGCTGTTCTACACGCCGCCGGGCGCTGCTGCGCTGTCAGCCTTCCTGGGAGGAGCGATTTGCTGGGTGCCGAGCGCATTGTTCGCGGCACGTCTTAAGAAGTTGAGCGGCGCCCAGACAGCGATGAGCTGGATGATCGGCGAAGCGCTCAAGATGGGGACAACGATCGCGATGTTTATTGCCATCGCCTTCTGGTATCACGACGTACGGTGGATTCCGCTGCTCGTGACCTATCTCATCACTCTCAAGACGTACTGGATCGCGCTCGCCTGGCGATGAAGCAAACGAGACATTAGGCTGATGCGAGGCGTGATCAACGCGGCGTCAGCAACGAGGCGCGCGGGTTCGACAAAGTCCCGCGCTGGCGTGTTCCCGCAATAAAGTATTGCGGCGGGAGCGGCCCGGAAAAATTTTCGACAATTTGGGTGGCACTAACGATATGGCAGCTAGCGAAGGAACGCGCGCTCTGGATCCGTCCGAGTACATTGCGCACCACTTGCAGAATTTTTCCACCGCTCATCAGACGTCGATTTTTGACATCCACGTCTGGAATCTCGATACGCTTTTCTGGTCGATCGTATGCGGTCTCGTCACCATCCTCATCTTGCGTCTCGCTGCGCGTAAGGCGACCTCCGGCGTGCCGGGCCGCTTCCAGTGCGCAGTCGAAATGCTGGTCGAGATGGTCGAGGATCAATCGAAGTCGATGATCCACGGCAATCGCACGTTCATCGCACCGCTCGCGCTGACCGTGTTCGTCTGGGTCGCGCTGATGAACTCGCTCGACTTTCTGCCCGTCGACCTGCCGGGCCGCGTGATCGGCTGGCTGGGTCTGTCGGAAGTCATCCCGCACCACCGCATCGTTCCGACTGCCGACCTGAACGGCACGCTCGGCATCGCGCTCGGCGTGTTCGCGCTGATGATTTACTACAACTTCAAGATCAAGGGCGCAGGCGGCTTCGTGCACGAGTTGCTGTCCGCTCCGTTCGGCGCGCATCCGCTGCTGTGGATCCCGAACCTTGCACTGAACATCATCGAGTTCGTCGCGAAGACGGTTTCCCTCGGCATGCGGCTGTTCGGCAACATGTACGCGGGCGAGCTGTTGTTCCTGCTGATTGCCCTGCTCGGCAGCATCTGGAGCTTCGGCGCGGACACGACGGTGCTTGGCTTCATCGGCCACGTGATCGCGGGCAGCGTGTGGGCGGTCTTCCACATCCTGATCGTTCTGCTGCAGGCGTTCATTTTCATGATGCTGACGCTGGTGTACATCGGCCAGGCACACGACTCCCACTAACGTGGCGTCGTAAAGAAAGAATCGTAGTTTTTTAAATCCCAGTTCCAAAAAGACTTTTCACAAAGGAGTGATCATGCAAGCTTTCATCGCCAACATCCAGGGTCTGACCGCCATCGGTATCGGCATCATCATCGGCCTGGGTGCTATCGGCGCCTGTATCGGTATCGGTCTGATGGGCGGCAAGTACATCGAAGCATGCGCTCGCCAGCCGGAACTGATGAACCCGCTGCAAACCAAGATGTTCCTGCTGGCTGGTCTGATCGATGCGGCGTTCCTGATTGGCGTTGGTGTGGCAATGCTGTTTGCGTTCGCGAACCCGCTGCTGTCGAAGCTGGCAGGCTGAGGTTCCTCGGAAGTGTGCGCCTGATCTATAACTGATAAGGCGCGAAGCGGAACGGGCACTAAGGCGCTGATCGAGCAATGAATCGATGAGCGCCTTGCCGTTTCCTCCTCCGACCAAGCAACGTTTAAGGAAACACCGTGAATCTCAACGCAACCCTGTTTGCGCAAATGGTCGTGTTCCTGATCCTCGCGTGGTTCACGATGAAGTTCGTGTGGCCGCCGCTGATCAACGCCCTCGACGAGCGCTCGAAAAAGATCGCCGACGGCCTCTCGGCCGCTGAAAAGGGCAAGTTGGAACTCGAAGCCGCGCACAAGCGCGTCGACCAGGAACTCGCTCAGGCACGCAACGACGGCCAGCAACGTATTGCTGACGCCGAAAAGCGTGCAGTCGCGGTCGCCGACGAAATCAAGGCACAGGCGCAAGCCGAAGCTGCGCGCATCATCGCTCAGGCGAAAGCCGACGCCGATCAGCAGGTCGTGAAGGCGCGTGAAACGCTGCGTGGCGAAGTCGCCGCGCTCGCCGTGAAGGGTGCCGAACAGATCCTGAAGCGCGAAGTCGACCAGGCGGCTCACGCCGACCTGCTGAATCAACTCAAAGCCGAGCTCTGATCATGGCCGAACTTGCAACCATCGCTCGTCCGTACGCAGAAGCGCTGTTTGGCGTGGCCGAAGCTGGTGACACCGCCGCCTGGTCCACGCTCGTGCAGGAGCTGGCACAGGTTGCGCGTCTGCCCGAAGTGCTGTCGATTGCCTCGAGCCCGAAAGTCAGCCGTGCCCAGATCAGCGACCTGCTGCTGGCTGCGGTGAAATCGCCGCTCAAGGACAACCCGCAGGCGAAGAATCTGGTTCAGATGCTGGTCGACAATCATCGTCTGCCGCTCTTGCCGGAAATCGCCACGCAGTTCGAAGAGTTGAAGAACGCCCGCGAAGGTGCGGCCGATGCGCTGATCGTCAGCGCATTCCCCCTCGAAGGTGCGCAGCTGAACGACCTCGTCGCAAGCCTCGAACGCAAATTCAAGCGCAAGCTGAAGCCGACGGTCCAGGTGGACGCGTCGTTGATCGGCGGCGTTCGCGTGACGGTTGGTGACGAAGTGCTCGATACCTCGGTCCGCGCGCGGCTCGCCAGCATGCAGACGGCTCTGACGGCCTGAAGCCCTCACGTGGTTGTGACGGCTGGCACGCAACAGAATTGACTATCAGGAGCGAATAATGCAACTCAATCCCTCTGAGATCAGTGAGCTGATCAAGAGCCGGATCCAGGGCCTTGAAGCGAGCGCAGACGTTCGCAACCAGGGCACCGTGATCTCCGTGACCGACGGTATCGTGCGTATCCACGGCCTGTCGGAAGTGATGCAGGGCGAAATGCTCGAATTCCCGGGCAACGTGTACGGTCTCGCGCTGAACCTCGAGCGTGACTCGGTCGGCGCGGTGATTCTGGGCGAATACGAAAGCATCTCGGAAGGCGACATCGTCAAGACGACGGGCCGTATTCTCGAAGTGCCGGTGGGCCCGGAACTGATCGGCCGCGTGGTCGACACACTGGGTAACCCGATCGACGGCAAGGGCCCGATCAACGCGAAGAAAACCGACGCAATCGAAAAGATTGCTCCTGGCGTGATCTGGCGTAAGTCGGTGTCGCAACCGGTGCAAACCGGTCTGAAGTCGATCGACTCGATGGTGCCGATCGGCCGTGGCCAGCGCGAGCTGATCATCGGCGACCGCCAGTGCGGCAAGACGGCCGTCGCAGTCGACACGATCATCAACCAGAAGGGCAAAGACCTGTTCTGTATCTACGTTGCGATCGGCCAGAAGGCTTCGTCGATCGTGAACGTGGTTCGCAAGCTCGAAGAAACGGGCGCGATGGAATACACGATCGTCGTCGCCGCTTCGGCTTCGGAATCGGCAGCGATGCAATACCTCGCACCGTACGCCGGCTGCACGATGGGCGAATACTTCCGCGACCGCGGCCAGGACGCGCTGATCGTTTATGACGACTTGACCAAGCAGGCTTGGGCATACCGTCAGATCTCGCTGCTGCTGCGCCGTCCGCCGGGCCGTGAAGCTTATCCGGGTGACGTGTTCTATCTGCACTCGCGTCTGCTGGAACGTGCGGCTCGCGTCTCGGAAGAGTACGTCGAGAAGTTCACGAACGGCGAAGTGAAGGGCAAGAGCGGCTCGCTGACGGCACTGCCCGTCATCGAAACGCAGGCAGGCGACGTGACCGCATTCGTTCCGACGAACGTGATTTCGATTACCGACGGCCAGATCTTCCTTGAAACCGACCTCTTCAACGCGGGCATCCGTCCGGCAATTAACGCTGGCGTGTCGGTGTCGCGCGTTGGTGGTGCGGCGCAGACGAAGGTCGTGAAGAAGCTGTCGGGCGGTATCCGTACCGACCTCGCACAGTATCGTGAACTGGCAGCGTTCGCACAGTTCGCCTCGGACCTCGACGAAGCCACCCGCAAGCAGCTGGAGCGCGGCCGCCGCGTGACGGAATTGCTGAAGCAGCCGCAGTATCAGCCGCTGCAAGTATGGGAGCTGTCGGTGTCGCTGTTCGCAGCGAACAACGGCTACCTAGACGATCTGGAAGTGTCGCAAGTGCTGCCTTTCGAAAAGGGCCTGCGCGATTTCCTGAAGTCGAAGCACGCTGACCTGATCAAGCGCATCGAAGACAACAAAGACCTCTCGAAGGACGACGAGGGCGCGCTGCATGCCGCACTCAAGGACTTCAAGAAGTCGGGCGCTTATTGATCCGCGAGTGATCCGCAAGGCATAAACGGACCTTGAAGCAGTGTGGGCGCGTGAAAGCGCGTCCGTGCTGCTTCGATCAAGGAGCAAGCAATGGCTGGAATGAAGGAAATTCGCGGCAAGATCAAGAGCGTGCAAAACACGCGCAAGATCACGAAAGCGATGGAGATGGTGGCCGCATCGAAGATGCGCCGCGCTCAGGAGCGCATGCGCGCTGCTCGCCCGTATGCCGACAAGGTCCGCGATATCGCTGCGCACATGAGCAGTGCTACTCCGGAATACCGTCACCCGTTCATGGTCACGAACGAAGGGGCGAAGTCGACAGGCTTCATCCTTGTCGCGACTGACAAGGGTCTGTGCGGCGGTATGAACACGAACGTGCTGCGCGCTTCGCTCCAGAAGTTCAAGGAGCTGGAAGGTCAGGGCAAGACGGTCGAAGCGACGGCAATCGGCGGCAAGGGTCTTGGTTTCCTGAATCGTCTGCGCGCGAAGGTCGTGTCGAACGTTGTGCAACTGGGCGACACGCCGCACCTCGAGAAACTGATCGGCGCTGTGAAGGTTCAGCTCGACATGTACTCGGAAGGCAAGGTTTCCGCCGTGTACATCGCGTACACCCGCTTCGTCAACACGATGAAGCAGGAGCCGGTGATCGAGCAGCTGCTGCCGCTGTCGGCGGAACAGTTTAAGAGCAAGGACGACAAGGATGGTCCGACGCCGAAAACGTCGTGGGACTACATCTACGAGCCGGACGCGCAAACCGTCGTCGACGAACTGCTGGTGCGTTATGTCGAAGCGTTGGTCTATCAGGCCGTCGCGGAAAACATGGCATCGGAACAGTCGGCACGGATGGTCGCAATGAAGGCCGCTTCGGACAATGCGAAGACGGTCATCAACGAATTGCAGCTCGTGTACAACAAGAGCCGTCAGGCAGCGATCACGAAGGAACTGTCGGAAATCGTCGGTGGCGCCGCGGCAGTCTGACGCTAACGTCGACACGCGGAAGCGCCTTCTGGCGAGTCCACCGAAACTGCGCCGTTGCGCGAGTGAAGAATTGAGTATCTAAAGGAAAAGCGATGAGTACTACTGCTTTGGTAGAAGGCAAGATCGTACAGTGCATCGGCGCGGTGATCGACGTGGAATTCCCGCGTGAGAACCTGCCGAAGGTTTACGACGCGCTCATTCTCGAAGGTTCGGAACTGACGCTCGAGGTCCAGCAGCAGCTGGGCGACGGCATTGTCCGTACCATCTGTCTGGGTTCGTCGGATGGTCTGCGCCGCGGCGTCGTGGTGAAGAACACCGCGAAGCCGATCAGCGTGCCCGTCGGCAAGCCGACGCTGGGCCGCATCATGGACGTGCTGGGCCGTCCGATCGACGAAGCCGGCCCGATCTCGACCGAGACGACGCGTTCGATCCACCAGAAGGCGCCGAAGTTCGACGAACTGTCGCCGTCGACGGAACTGCTCGAAACGGGTATCAAGGTTATCGACCTGATCTGCCCGTTCGCGAAGGGCGGTAAGGTCGGCCTGTTCGGCGGTGCTGGCGTGGGCAAGACCGTCAACATGATGGAGCTCATCAACAACATCGCGAAGGAGCACGGCGGTTACTCCGTGTTCGCGGGCGTGGGTGAGCGTACCCGTGAAGGGAACGACTTCTATCACGAAATGAAGGACTCGAACGTTCTGGATAAGGTCGCGCTGGTGTACGGCCAGATGAACGAGCCGCCGGGCAACCGTCTGCGCGTCGCGCTGACGGGCCTGACGATGGCCGAGCACTTCCGTGACGAAGGCCTCGACGTGCTGTTCTTCGTCGACAACATCTACCGTTTCACGCTGGCCGGTACGGAAGTGTCGGCCCTGCTGGGCCGTATGCCTTCCGCAGTGGGCTATCAGCCGACGCTGGCTGAAGAAATGGGCAAGCTGCAAGAGCGTATTACGTCGACGAAGACGGGTTCGATTACCTCGGTTCAGGCTGTGTACGTCCCTGCCGATGACTTGACCGACCCGTCGCCGGCAACGACCTTCGGCCACCTTGACGCAACCGTCGTTCTGTCGCGTGACATCGCTTCGCTGGGTATCTACCCGGCAGTGGACCCGCTCGATTCGACCTCGCGTCAGATCGACCCGCACGTGATCGGCGAAGAGCACTACACGATCACGCGCCGCGTTCAGCAGACGCTGCAGCGCTACAAGGAACTGCGCGACATTATCGCGATTCTGGGCATGGACGAATTGTCGCCGGAAGACAAGCTGTCGGTCGCGCGCGCTCGTAAGATCCAGCGTTTCCTGTCGCAGCCGTTCCACGTTGCTGAAGTGTTCACGGGCTCGCCGGGCAAGTACGTGCCGCTGAAGGAAACGATCCGTGGCTTCAAGATGATCGTCGACGGCGAGTGCGATCACCTGCCGGAGCAGGCGTTCTACATGGTCGGCACGATCGACGAAGCCTTCGAAAAGGCCAAGAAGATCCAGTAACGGCTGGGTGTAACCAGGCGGACGCTGTATCGGTGATTCAGCGTCCACGCAATTACGCTCAACTCGGAGTCGACATAAATGGCAACCATCAAGGTAGACGTCGTCAGCGCGGAAGAGCAGATCTTCTCGGGCCAGGCGAAGTTCGTTGCGCTACCGGGCGAAGCGGGCGAGCTCGGCATTCTGCCGGGCCACACGCCGCTCATCACGCGGATTCGTCCGGGTGCCGTGCGCATCGAATCTGAAAACGGCGAAGAGGAGTTCGTGTTCGTCGCTGGCGGCATTCTCGAAGTTCAGCCGGGCGCGGTGACGGTTCTGGCCGACACGGCGATCCGCGGCAAGGATCTCGACGAAGCGAAGGCCGAGCAGGCTCGCAAGCGCGCAGAAGAAGCGCTGCAGAACACCGGCTCGAACCTCGAATACGCGACTGCGCAAGCGGAACTCGCGTATGCGACGGCTCAGCTGGCGGCGATCCAGCGTCTACGCAAGCTGCGCGGACAGCAATAAGCAGCACAATTGAAAAGCAGCCCTCGTGGCTGCTTTTTTTTCGTCGTCTACTTGACGTTTACGGAAAGGTCAGCAAAATCGTACCGATGCCCGAAACAGCTAGAAAGCTGCGGGTAAGACTTGATGCCGGACGGATCATCCGCGGGGCACAATCGGTCGCAAACTCATTCCAATACTGGGATTCATCTCTGGAGACAACACCATGGCAACGCAAGCGGCAGGAGTGGGCGCAGTCATCGAGCCGAAAGACGGGCTGTCATACGTGCGCGGTTCGACCGACGTACCACTCAGCGAGTCGACGGTCGGACAGTTTCTTGTCGATACGGCACGGCGCTTCCCCGAGCGGCCGGCTGTGGTGTTCCGTGAGCAGGAGATTCGCTGGAGTTGGCAGGAGTTTCATCAAGAAGTCGACGTTTTGGCGTCGGGATTGCTGGAGCTTGGCATTCAGAAGGGAGACCGCGTCGGCATCTGGTCGCCGAACCGCGTCGAGTGGCTGATGACGCAATTTGCGACCGCGCGTATCGGCGCCGTGCTCGTCAACATCAACCCCGCCTATCGCCTGGCCGAGCTTGAGTACGCGCTGAACAAGGTCGGTTGCAAGGCGATTATCTCGGCCGAGAAATTCAAGTCATCGATGTATCTGCAGATGCTGCAGGAGCTGGCGCCCGAACTGGCGTCGGCCACGCCCGGCGATCTGCACGCCGCACGGCTACCCGACTTGCGCATCGTGATCCGGATGTGCGACACCGAGACACCCGGCATGCTGACGTTCTCGGATGTCATCGAACAGGGGCGCGCCGCATTCGATCCCGCAAGACTCGACGCAATCGGCGCAACGCTCGACGCGAACGACCCGATCAACATCCAGTTCACAAGCGGCACGACGGGCAATCCGAAAGGCGCGACGCTGACGCACCGAAACGTCGTGAATAACGCACGCTACATCGCGATGGCGATGCGGCTCACGGAGCAGGATTCCCTGTGCATCCCGGTACCGCTGTATCACTGCTTCGGGATGGTGCTCGCGGTGCTGGCGTGCGTTTCGGTGGGGGCTGCGATGGTGTTCCCCGGCGAGGCATTCGACCCGGGCGCGACGCTGAAAGCCGTCGCCGAGGAGAAGTGCACGGCGCTGCATGGCGTGCCGACCATGTTCATTGCCGAGCTGGATCATCCCGACTTCGCGATTTTCGATCTGACGCGTCTGCGCACGGGCATCATGGCCGGCTCGCCGTGCCCGGTCGAAACGATGAAACGCGTCGTGTCGCAGATGCACCTTGCCGAAATCACGATTGCCTACGGAATGACCGAGACAAGTCCGGTGTCGTTCCAGAGTTCGACGACCGATCCCTTGGACAAACGCACGACGACCGTCGGCCGGATTCAGCCGCATCTGGAAGTGAAGGTGGTCGATCCGCTCGGCAATATCGTGCCCGTGGGCGAAACAGGCGAGCTGTGCACGCGCGGCTATTCGGTAATGAACGGTTATTGGGGTGACGAAGCGAAGACGCGCGAAAGCGTTGTCGACGGCTGGATGCACACTGGCGACCTGGCGACGATCGACGCCGAGGGTTACTGCAACATCGTCGGCCGCCTGAAGGACATGCTAATTCGCGGCGGCGAGAACATCTACCCGCGCGAAATCGAGGAGTTTCTGTTCCGCCACCCGAAGATTCAGAGCGCGCAGGTGTTCGGCGTGCCCGATTCGAAATATGGCGAGGAAGTGTGCGCGTGGATCGTCGTGCGCGCAGGCGAGCATCTCACGGCCGAAGACGTGCAGGAGTTTTGCCGCGGCCAGATCGCGCACTACAAGATCCCGAAGTACATCCGCTTTGTCGACGAACTCCCGATGACCGTGACCGGCAAGGTTCAGAAGTTCGTGATGCGCGAACGGATGATCGATGAGCTTCGTTTGAAAGAAGACAAGACCGCCTGACGTAGCGCAGTTGTATCCCGAAGCAGAAAAGCGAAACGCCGTGTGCAGGGCACACGGCGTTTCGCTTTGAGGGAAAGTGCCCGCTCGCGCGCAGAAGCCTGATGGCGCGCAAACGTTTGGCAGGGCAAAAAAAAAGCGGGCCTGGAGCCCGCTAAAAACCACACGCTACGGGGTTAGCGCGAGGAGACCATTGGAGGAACCGACTACTCGGCGCGATCGACGCCGATCACGATTCCAGCAGAGATGCCCCTTTGCAGAGCTTCGACGCTTTTGCGCCAACCGGCCAAGGAGGTGTGTTCAAAGACACTACTACCCGGCCGCATCCGTGCTGAACCCGTGAAAGGCATTGTGGGCGAATTACCCGGCTCGCGCGGTAACAAAGTGTTTCAGGTTGTAACGCCCGCCAGGTAAGGCGTTGCGGGATTTTTTGCGATATCGAAACGCTTGTTCGGCAAATATTGCCGATACCTTTCGAGTCCATTGCCCCGCCTTTCGCCCGACCGTTCGAATCGGATACTGCGCTGCGCTATCCCGTTTTCAGTGGTTCACCGTTCGTCCAGCCCGCCCACGCAAGGCTCCGAAGTCGAATGCTCATACGGATCACGCGGATACTTGTTTAAAACTGCCGTTTGCCATCTGGCGCTGAATATGCTGCGACGCAGCAATAGCCGACCGTCCTGACGGGACTTGTCAGCGACCACGCGAGGACACAAATACGCCAGACCGATCTTCAGGCAGCCGCGTGTACCAATCGGTAAGTGCGACTGCCTCGGCCGTCACAATCTCGGCGTTATTTCAGCCACTTGTCGGATATCGACTGGTATTCCCCCGACGCGCGAGCGAGGTGCAACCATTGGTCGACATATTGCTGAAACACCACATCGCCGCGCGGCACCAGCCATGCCTTTTCTCCATATTGGAACGGTTTGTCAGGATGTACCGCGCACAAACCGGGATTGAGCTTTTGCTGCAACAGCGTCTCAGACGCATCCGTCACCATCACATCCGCCTTGCCGGCCAGAATCTGCTTGAAGATCGTCACGTTGTCCGGATAGACGACCTGATTCGCATGCGGAAAGAACTGCCTGGCAAACCGCTCATTGGTGCCGCCCGGATTGAAGATCACGCGGGTAGTCGATTGGTCGATCTGCGCAACCGTCTGGTATTTGTCGACGTCATCGCAACGCACGATGGGCGACTTTCCGTCCACCTGATACGCGACCGTGAAGAAAGCCCGCTTCTGCCGATCCAGCGTCGTCGACACGCCGCCGACGGCGACATCGCACTTCGCAACGAAGTCGGTCATCAGGTTTGACCATGACGTCTTCACGAACTCCGCCTTGACGCCGAGCGATTTCGCCAGCGACTCGGCCATGTCGATGTCGATGCCTTCGAACTGGCCGTCCTGTTTATAGAATGAGTACGGCTTGTAATCACCCGTCGTGCACGCCCGCATCGTGCCGCGCGCGAGAATCTCATCGAGCCGTGACGCCGCCGCAGGTGCGACACTTTGCGCCTGGACCGCGCCGGCACAGGACATGGCGCCAAGAAGGGCCAACGTAGCTTTCTTCATTGAGTCTCCTTTATCGTTATCTATGTGGGTGCAACGGAATCGATAATAGTCCGCACAACTACCGCTGACCATCGACCCGAAGGCATAGGACAAACAGCAATTGCCAGGATTACGGAGGCGGCGTCGGGCGCTCAGCGGTTAAAATGCCTCTTTGCCTTCACTCGCGAGCGCCGTGGCCCACAACCTCCTCAACGACACTTTCCTGCGCGCGTTGTTGCGCCAGCCGACCGAGTACACGCCGATCTGGCTGATGCGCCAGGCAGGACGCTATCTGCCGGAGTACAACGCGACGCGTAGCCGCGCGGGCAGCTTCCTCGGCCTCGCGAAGAATCCCGATTACGCGACGGAAGTCACGTTGCAGCCGCTCGACCGCTATCCGCTCGACGCCGCGATTCTTTTCTCCGACATCCTGACCATCCCCGACGCGATGGGGCTCGGCCTCGATTTCCAGGTCGGCGAAGGGCCGAAGTTCGCGCGTCCGGTCCGCACCGAAGAGGACGTCGCGCGTCTGGCCGTGCCGGATATCGACAGCACGTTGCGTTACGTCACCGACGCCGTGCGCCAGGTCCGCACCGCGCTCACCGACGCAAAAGGCCGTCAACGCGTGCCGCTGATCGGCTTTTCGGGCAGCCCGTGGACGCTTGCGTGCTACATGGTCGAAGGTGGTGGCTCCGACGATTTCCGGACCGTGAAGTCAATGCTGTATGCCCGTCCTGACCTGATGCATCGCATCCTGGACGTTAACGCGAAGGCTGTTGCGGCTTATCTGAACGCGCAGATCGAAGCGGGCGCACAAGCCGTGATGATTTTCGACACGTGGGGCGGTGCGCTCGCCGACGGCATCTATCAGCGCTTCTCGCTGCACTACATCCAGCAGGTCGTGAGTCAGTTGAAGCGCGAGCACGACGGCAACCGCGTGCCCGTGATCACTTTCACGAAGGGCGGCGGCCTATGGCTCGAAGAGATCGCCGCGACGGGTGTCGACGCTGTCGGGCTCGACTGGACGGTAAATCTGGGCAAGGCGCGCGAGCGCGTCGGCGGCAAGGTGGCGCTGCAGGGCAACATCGATCCTTCCGTGCTGTTCGCGCCGCCGTCGACGATCCGCATCGAAGCGCGCGCGGTGCTCGACAGCTTCGGTAATTTCCCCGGTCACGTCTTCAATCTCGGGCATGGTATTTCGCAGTTCACGCCGCCCGAGAACGTTGCCGAACTCGTCGATGAAGTGCATCGGCATAGTCGCACCATCCGGTCGGCGGGCAGCGACGCCAAGGCGTGAAAGGCATCCGGATTGTGACGTTTTTGTTGCGATGCAACGACATGGGCTCTCGGTGTGAGGGGAAAATAGCGTTCCAAAGTCCGCCGCGAGGCCCTCTTAGCGTTGTCAAGACTTGACTTATGCACACTTGTCACGCTGCGGCGCAGTAGAGGGATCGATCGTCGCAGCGGCCTTGAAAAGTACGCGGAAATCTGTTGAAGGCCTTGAACGACAAGGGTTTCCGGCTTCCTAAGACAAATGTGCGTTTTCCCACACAGAGGCCCGTACGGCGGCCCTTGCGGGACATCCGGGCCAAGTTCTCAACAAAGTTATCCACAGGCAGGCGGGATCGAGCGCAATTGTCGATGCAAAATCAAAACTTAGCGCCGAAATTAAAGTTTTACTTTAAGTGTGTCGGCGGCGCCTCTCAGTCGGTGAATAACTTTCCCAGCGAACGGTGTCTATGCGGGTCGTCGATCTGACGAGCACCTACGTCCGCGTCGCGCTCGATCATCCTCTGCCGACGCTTTTCGATTACCGCTGTGACGCCTCGCTGGCGCCGGCGCCGGGCATGCTCGTCAGCGTGCCGTTCGGCAAGCGGCATGTCGTGGGCCTCGTCATGGAAGTGACTGCTCACAGTGACGTGCCCGCCGACCGCCTGAAGTCGGTCCATAGCGTCTGCGCCGCCTGCCCGCCGCTTTCCGAACATTGGCTGCAGCTCACGCAGTTCGCCGCCGACTACTACCAGCGCGGCATCGGTGAAGTCGCGCTGCCAGCGCTTCCCCAGGCACTACGCGATGCGGCGCGCTGGACGCGACTTTTCGCTCCCGAGGAGCGCTATCGTCTGTTGCCCGCAGGGCGCGCCGCGCTGCCCGACGCGCTTCCGGCGCGCGCCACGGCGTTGCGCCGTCTTGCGGCCGCGCTCGCGGAAGCCGATACGCTGCCTGCCGCGGAAGCCCGTGCGTTGCACGCGAAGGCAACCGCGACGCTCGAAGCGTGGCAAGCCGAAGGCTGGGTCGCGCTTGAAGTGGTCGATCCCGCCGCGCACAGTCTGTCGCGGGATCACACGCCGCGCAGCGCAACGCTGCCGACGCTCACGGACGAGCAAACGGCCGCCGTCGAAGCGATCCGCGACGCGCAAGCCTTCGCGCCGTTCCTGTTGCATGGCGTGACGGGCAGCGGCAAGACGGAGGTCTACCTGCGGGCGCTGGCGGGACTGCTGGCAACCAATCCGCAGGCGCAGGCGCTCCTCCTCGTGCCTGAGATCAACCTGACGCCGCAATTCGAGGCTGCGTTCCGCGCGCGCTTCGCGTCGATGGACGATACCGAAATCGTTACTCTGCACAGCGGTCTTGCCGAGGGCGAGCGCGCCCGCAACTGGTTTGCGGCGCACACGGGGCGCGCACGCATCGTGCTGGGCACGCGGCTCGCCGTGCTGGCGTCGTTGCCGCATCTGGCCATCATCGTCGTCGACGAGGAACACGACCCGGCGTACAAGCAGCAGGAAGGCTTGCGCTATTCCGCGCGCGATCTCGCGATCTGGCGAGCGAAGCAAGTGGGCGTGCCCGTCGTGCTCGGCTCGGCGACGCCGTCGCTGGAAAGCTGGTGGCAGGTCGAGCAAGGACGCTACACGCGGCTCACGTTATCGCGGCGTGCCGTCGCTGACGCAGTGCTGCCAACCGTCCACCTTGTCGACCTGGAAGACGAGCAGCGGCGTGGACGCGCTTCGGTGGAGGGCTTGTCGGGGCCGCTGATCGCGGCGCTGAAGGCGCGCCTCGAGCGAAGCGAACAGAGTCTCGTGTTCCTGAATCGTCGTGGCTACGCGCCGCAGCTGGCGTGCGACGCATGTGGATGGGTCGCGGGCTGCCCGCGATGCAGCGCCTACGTCGTGCTGCACAAGCCGGAGCGCGCACTGCGCTGCCACCACTGCGGCTGGGAATCGCGCATTCCGCGCTCGTGTCCGGAATGCGGCAATGTCGATATCGCGCCGCTCGGACGCGGAACACAGCGTATCGAAGAAGCGCTCGCCGGCGCGGTGCCGGGCGCCCGCGTGCTGCGTATCGACGCCGACAGCACGCGGCGCAAGGGCAGCGCGCAGGCGCTGTTTTCGGACGTACACGCGGGCGAAGTGGATATTCTCGTCGGCACGCAGATGATCGCGAAGGGGCACGATTTCCGCCGGGTGTCGCTGGTGGGCGTGCTGAACGCCGACACGGCGCTGTTTTCCCACGATTTCCGCGCGAGCGAGCGCCTCTTCGCGCAACTGATGCAGGTAAGCGGCCGGGCGGGCCGCGCCGGTCTGCCAGGCGAAGTGCTGGTGCAAACGCGCTATCCGCGTCATGCGCTGTACCACGCCCTGGCTCGCCACGATTACGTCGGCTTTGCCAATTCGACGCTCGCCGAACGGCGCGACGCGCATCTGCCGCCGTTCGTCTATCAGGCGATGCTGCGCGCCGAAGGCCGCACACTGGACGCCGCGCTGACTTTTCTGCAGCAGGCGGCCGCCGTGCTGACCGACATTCCCGCCGCCAGCCGCGTGACCGTCTACGACGCTGTGCCGCTCACCATCGTCAAGGTGATGCACGTGCATCGCGCGCAATTGCTGATCGAAAGCGCGTCACGGGCAGCGTTGCAGACGACGCTGCGTAGCTGGCAACCGGCGTTGCGCACGCTGAAAGGCGTGCTGCGCTGGAGCATCGAAGTCGACCCGCTCGACATCTAACGAGCCGGGCTGTAAGCCGTTTGTCGTCAAACCGCGCGCATCTGCCCGCAAATCCATTTAAGTCATATCGATAAAACGAAAGGTCGTTTCGTTTCGCGACATCGCTCGACTATATTTCGCCGGATCGGCGCATGAATCACAACAATAGATAGCGCGTGCGCCGCCAACTTTGATCGGGGCACAACGATGAGTGATACAAGACATACCTTGCCGGCGGGCGCACAGCCTTCGCGACGGGCAAGCACGACTGGCGGCGGGCTTTTCTCGACGGAAGACTGGTGGGCCGTATGGGTCGGCCTGCTGGTGATCGTCGTCGCGTGGGTGCTGTTCGCGTCGGGTAGCAGCATCAAGTGGCTCGCGACGGCGCCCGCGAAATGGACCGATCCCGGCGCGGCCGGACAAGACCTGGTCAAGCATCTGCCGAACTACATCGCGCTGTTCGTCGTGTTTGCCGTGCTGTTCGGCGTCAGCCTGAGCGTGCTGAAGCAGCGCATCGCGCATTTCCTGGCGTCGTTCGCGATCCTGTTCGCCGTGTCGGTGCTGATTTTCGAAGTCGGCGCGTGGGCCAATGCGTCGAAATACAACCTCGAACCGCCGCTCGTCGCGCTCGCGCTTGGCTTGCTGATCTCGAACGTGTTCCGTCTGTCCGAATGGTTTTCGGCGGGATTGCGCGTCGAGTTTTACATCAAGGTGGGGATCGTGCTGCTCGGCGCGACGCTGCCATTCACGCTGCTCGTCTGGGCTGGCCCGGTTGCCGTCGGACAGGCGACCATCGTTTCGCTCGTCACGTTCTTCGTGATCTTCTTCGCCGCGAAGGCGCTCGGGCTCGACAAGCGGTTCGCCGCGGTGCTCGGGGTCGGCGGCGCGGTGTGCGGCGTGTCGGCGGCGATCGCGATTGCGGGTGCGGTCCGCGCGAAACGCGAGCATGCGTCGGTGGCGATTACGCTGGTGATCCTGTGGGCGATCGTGATGATCTTCGTGCTGCCGTTCGCGTCGCGCTCACTCGGACTGTCGACGGCCGTTGCGGGCGCATGGATCGGCACCTCGGAATTCGCCGACGCGGCGGGCATTGCCGCCGCCCAGGCGTACGGGGATTTCGCGAAGCACGCGGGCGGCGCGATCGCGGGATCGCCCGAAGCGTCGCTTCAGGCATTCACGCTGATGAAGGTGGTTGGCCGCGACATCTGGATCGGCATCTGGGCGTTCCTGCTCGCGATCGTCGCGACGACGCGCTGGGAGTCCAGCGAAAGCGGCGTAACCGCAAAGGCCGACGCGCGCGAAATCTGGGCGCGCTTTCCGAAGTTCGTGATCGGCTTCGTGATCGCGTCGGCCCTCGTCACGTGGATCGCGAGCCACTACTCGCTCGCCGACTACCGCAAGGTGGTGACGCCGGAATTCGTCGCGCCGATTACCGCGCTGCGCACATGGGCGTTCATCTTCTGCTTCTTCAGCATCGGACTGACGACGCGCGTGCGCTCACTGGCAGCCACGGGTATCAAGCCGTTCATCGCGTTCACGGTCGGTGTCGCCGTCAATATCGCCATCGGCTACGCGCTGTCCGCGCACGTGTTCGCACCGTATTGGAATAGCTTGGGCCAGGGCTCGTGAACGCGCCCGTCCTCGACGACGCCATCGACGCGCAGCCCGGCGAACGCCGGCCGTGCTGCGCGGATTGCCGGTTTCGCGCCGAGGATCGGCATTCGCTTGAGCAGAGCATTCCGGGCCTCGCTGTGTTCGGGTCGGGCTTCGGTGCCAGTGTCGCCGACAGCCGCCTGTGTCTGGTTCACGACCAGCTCGTCGCGCCTCGCGACAGCTGCCGCCGGTTCGCGCGGATACGCTGACGGCATCCGCGTCATCGAGGCGCGTACTTGCAGCGCGCCTCGCACCTCGAAACGCTTAGCCCCGAGTCGACTTCGGCTGCGCGTCGCGCTCGTCGTCGCGCACCTCAATGGGCACCAGTTCGCGGCGCGACACACCCGTCGCGCCGCGGATGAACAGCACCATGCACGTCGCGAACATCATCCAGACCCCCGTCACTACCAGCCATTTTTCCATTTTGGTCACCCCGTATAGCGAGACTTAGAACCCCGTACCGTGCGTTATTGCGCATCTCATGACTGGTATAACGGCGCGATTTTCGTTTCGATAAGGGTTGCCTGAAAATAAACCGATCCAGGGAAAACACTGAGCGCAACCGCGCGCATCCTGGTGGTGCACATTTGCCGCTCAGCCTTGTGCGACAAGCCTCACCAAAGGGTGCAACCGTTTCTCGCAACTGGTTGCACCTTTTTATTGAGAGGGGTAGGATTCGGCCAACTTATTAGTCTTTGGCCGGCGTCCGTCGGCGCATAAAGAAGGAACCATGGCGAGCACCACCCTTGGCGTCAAAGTCGACGATCTGTTGCGTACCCGGCTGAAAGATGCCGCCACGCGTCTCGAACGCACTCCGCACTGGCTGATCAAGCAGGCGATCTTCGCGTATCTGGAGAAGATCGAACACGGTCAGCTTCCCGCCGAACTGTCGGGCCACCATAACGCAACCGAACTGGTCGAAGGCGCCGCCGATTCCGACGATAGCGACGGGCTGCATCCGTTCCTCGAATTCGCGCAGAGCGTGCAGCCGCAGTCGGTGCTGCGCGCGGCGATCACGGCGGCGTATCGCCGTCCCGAGCCGGAGTGCGTGCCGTTCCTGCTTGGCCAGGCGCGCCTGCCTGCGAATATCGCGAGCGAAGTGCAGACCTTGGCGGGCAAGCTCGTCGAAACGCTGCGCGGCAAAAGCAAGGGCGGTGGCGTCGAAGGGCTGATCCACGAATTCTCGCTGTCGAGCCAGGAAGGCGTCGCGCTGATGTGTCTCGCGGAAGCGCTGCTGCGCATTCCCGATCGCGCCACGCGCGATGCGCTGATCCGCGACAAGATCAGCAAGGGCGACTGGCGCTCGCACGTCGGTCATGCGCCGTCGCTGTTCGTGAACGCGGCGACGTGGGGCCTGATGATCACCGGCAAGCTGGTGACGACGAATAGCGAAACGGGCCTGTCGTCGGCGCTCACGCGCATGATCGGCAAGGGCGGCGAGCCGCTGATCCGCAAGGGCGTCGACATGGCGATGCGCCTGATGGGCGAGCAGTTCGTCACGGGCGAAAACATCTCGGAAGCGCTGGCGAACAGCCGCAAGTTCGAAGCGCGCGGCTTCCGCTACTCGTACGACATGCTCGGTGAAGCCGCGACGACGGAAGCCGACGCGCAGCGCTACTACGCGTCGTACGAACAGGCGATCCACGCGATCGGCAAGGCGGCAGGCGGCCGTGGCATCTACGAAGGCCCCGGCATTTCGATCAAGCTGTCCGCGCTGCATCCGCGCTATTCGCGTTCGCAGCAGGAACGCACGATGAGCGAGCTGCTGCCGCGCGTGCGCGCGCTGGCGATCCTCGCGCGCCGCTACGACATCGGCCTGAACATCGACGCTGAAGAAGCGGACCGCCTCGAAATCTCGCTCGATCTGCTCGAAGCGCTGTGCTTCGATCCGGAGCTGCAAGGCTGGAACGGTATCGGCTTCGTCGTGCAGGCGTATCAGAAGCGCTGCCCGTTCGTGATCGACTACATCGTCGATCTGGCGCGCCGCAGCCGTCACCGCATCATGGTGCGTCTCGTGAAGGGTGCGTACTGGGATACGGAAATCAAGCGTGCGCAGGTGGATGGCCTCGAAGGCTATCCGGTGTACACGCGCAAGATCTATACGGACGTGTCGTACCTCGCGTGCGCGAAGAAGCTGCTCGGCGCGCCGGATGCTGTTTATCCGCAGTTCGCGACGCACAACGCGCACACGCTGTCCGCGATCTATCACCTCGCGGGTCAGAATTACTATCCTGGCCAGTACGAATTCCAGTGCCTGCACGGCATGGGCGAGCCGCTGTACGAAGAAGTCACGGGCCGCGACAAGCTGAACCGTCCGTGCCGCGTGTATGCGCCCGTCGGTACGCATGAAACGCTGCTCGCGTATCTCGTGCGCCGCTTGCTGGAAAACGGCGCGAATACGTCATTCGTGAACCGCATCGCTGACGAAAGCGTGGCGATCAAGGACCTCGTTGCTGATCCGGTGGAAGAAGCCTCGAAGGTCGTGCCGCTCGGCGCGCCGCACGCGAAGATTCCGCTGCCGCGCAATCTGTTCGGTGCGGAGCGTACCAATTCGATGGGCCTCGATCTGTCGAACGAACATCGTCTCGCGTCGCTGTCGTCGGCGTTGCTGGCGAGCGCGCATCATCCGTGGCGCGCCGTGCCGATGCTCGAAGACAACGAGATCGCCGTCGGCAATGCGCGCGATGTGCGCAATCCGTCGGATCATCGCGATCTCGTCGGCACGGTCGTCGAAGCGACGCCGGAACACGTGAGCGCCGCGCTCTCGCACGCCGTCGCTGCCGCGCCGATCTGGCAGGCGACGCCCGTCGAAGCGCGCGCCGATTGCCTCGCGCGTGCCGCCGATCTGCTTGAAGCACAGATGCATACGCTGATGGGTCTCATCGTGCGCGAAGCGGGCAAGTCACTGCCGAACGCCGTCGCCGAAATCCGCGAAGCCATCGACTTCCTGCGCTATTACTCGACGCAGATTCGCGACGAGTTCTCGAACGACACGCATCGTCCGCTCGGTCCTGTCGTGTGTATCAGCCCGTGGAATTTCCCGCTGGCGATCTTCATGGGGCAGGTTGCGGCTGCCCTCGCAGCGGGCAACACGGTGCTCGCAAAGCCTGCTGAACAGACGCCGCTGATCGCCGCGCAAGCCGTGCGCATTCTGCGCGAAGCGGGCGTGCCGGCAGGCGCAGTTCAACTGCTGCCGGGCGACGGCGAAACGGTCGGCGCCGCTCTGGTCGCCGATGCGCGCACGCGCGCCGTGATGTTTACCGGCTCGACGGAAGTCGCGCGTCTGATCAACAAGACGCTGTCGAACCGTCTCGACCCCGAAGGTAAGCCGATTCCGCTGATCGCCGAAACGGGCGGCCAGAACGCGATGATCGTCGATTCGTCGGCGCTCGCGGAACAGGTGGTGGCGGACGTACTGCAGTCGTCGTTCGATTCGGCCGGTCAACGTTGTTCGGCGCTGCGCGTTCTCTGTCTGCAGGACGACGTCGCGGACCGCACACTCGAAATGCTGACGGGCGCGATGAAGGAACTGGCGGTTGGCAACCCGGACCGTCTGTCGGCCGATGTGGGTCCCGTGATCGACGCGGACGCGAAGCGCGGTATCGACGCGCACATCGCCGGGATGCGCGAGAAGGGCCGCAAGGTCACACAGTTGCCGATGCCCGATGGTTGCAACGCCGGCACCTTCGTTCCGCCGACGCTGATCGAACTCGACAGCATCGACGAATTGAAGCGCGAAGTGTTTGGTCCGGTGCTGCACGTGGTGCGTTATCGCCGCAGCGCGCTGGACAAACTGCTCGAGCAGATTCGCGCAACGGGTTATGGCCTGACGCTCGGCATCCATACGCGTATCGATGAAACCATCGCGCATGTGATCAGCCGCGCGAACGTGGGCAACATCTACGTGAACCGTAACGTGATCGGTGCCGTGGTCGGCGTGCAGCCGTTCGGCGGCGAAGGGTTGTCGGGCACGGGTCCGAAGGCGGGCGGCGCGCTGTATCTGCAACGTCTGCTCGCGACGCGTCCCGCTGGTCTGCCGAAGTCGCTCGCGCAAACGCTGATGGTTGACGGTTCGCAAGCTGCATCGAATGGCGCACAGAACGGCAACGCGGCAAGCGATAATCCTGCCGCAGCGCTGACGTCGCTACGCGACTGGCTGATTGCGGAACGCGAGCCGGTGCTGGCCGCGCGTTGCGACGGCTATCTGGCGAACATTCCGGCGGGCGCGACGGCCGTGCTGTCTGGCCCGACGGGCGAGCGCAACACGTACACGCTCGGCGCGCGCGGCACGGTGCTGTGCGTTGCATCGACGGCAAGCGGCGCGCGCGTGCAGTTCGCGGCGGCGCTCGCGACGGGCAACAAGGCGCTGTTCGAAGGCGCGGCGGGCGAGCAGCTGTATGCTGCGCTGCCCGCATCGCTCAAGCAGTACGCGAGCGTAAAGAAGAGCGCGGAAGCATCGTTTGATGCCGCGTTGTTCGAAGGCGACAGCGACGAGCTGCTGACACTCGTGAAGGACATCGCGAAGCGCGCGGGTCCGATCGTGTCGGTGCAGGGCGTAGCGGCGCGGGCGCTGGAAAGCGGCGATGAGGACTACGCGCTCGAACGTCTGTTGACGGAGCGTTCGGTGAGCGTGAATACGGCAGCAGCAGGCGGTAATGCGAATTTGATGACGATCGGCTGAGCGAACCTTGCTTGATCGATTCAAAAAAATGGCGCGAGACGGCGACCCCGATCACCGCGCCGTCCACACCTGGTACCAAGGAGAAGCTATGCAACATACGATGAAAAAGCTGGCAGGCGCGACGCTGTTCGCTGCCATGTCGCTGGCGGGGACTGCGCACGCACAGCAGGTCGAAGACGTGAAGATCGGCTTCGCCGGCCCGATGACGGGCGCGCAGGCGCACTACGGCAAGGACTTCCAGAACGGCATCACGCTCGCAGTCGAAGACATGAACGCGACGAAGCCGATGATCGGCGGCAAGCAGGTTCGCTTCGTGCTGGACACGGCCGACGATCAGGCTGACCCGCGTACGGGTACGACGGTCGCGCAGAAGCTCGTCGACGACAACATCAAGGGCATGCTCGGCCACTTCAACTCGGGCACGACGATCCCGGCATCGCGCATCTACGCGAACGCGGGCATTCCGCAGATCGCGATGGCGACGGCGCCGGAATACACGCAACAAGGCTTCAAGACGACGTTCCGCATGATGACCTCGGACACGCAGCAAGGCTCCGTCGCGGGCACGTTCGCTGTGAAGACCCTGGGCATGAAGAAGATCGCGATCGTCGACGACCGTACGGCTTATGGCCAGGGTCTCGCGGATCAGTTCGAGAAGGCAGCGAAGGCTGCGGGCGGCACGATCGTCGATCGTGAGTTCACGAACGACAAGGCCGTCGACTTCAAGTCGATCCTGACGAAGCTGAAGTCGGTCCAGCCGGATCTGATCTATTACGGCGGCGCCGATTCGCAGGCTGCGCCGATGGTCAAGCAGATGAAGACGCTGGGTATCAAGGCTCCGCTGATGGGCGGCGAAATGGTCCACACGCCGACGTTCCTGCAAGTCGCAGGCGATGCGGCGAATGGTACCGTTGCCTCGCTGGCCGGCCTGCCGCTGGAAGAAATGCCTGGCGGCAAGGACTATGTTGCCAAGTATAAGAAGCGTTTTGGTGAGGACGTTCAGACGTATTCGCCGTACGCTTATGACGGCGCGATGGCCATGTTCGATGCCATGAAGAAGGCGAACTCGACGGATCCGGCTAAGTACCTGCCCGTGCTGGCGAAGACGAGCATGCCGGCTGTGACGACCAAGGATCTGGCCTATGACCCGAAGGGCGATCTGAAGAACGGCGGTATCACGCTGTATAAGGTTGTCGACGGTAAGTGGACGACGCTGCAGAGCGTGGGTGGGAAGTAAGGTTTTTTTTGCCTTGCGGCGCTTGGGTGGTTTAGCTGAGCCCTGCTGAATTTTTATGAAGCCTCGTAGGGTTTTTTGCTCTGCGAGGCTTTTGTGTTTTTTTATGCATGTCGCGGGCATCCGCGATGCGGTGTTTGCCGTTCACACGTCGCCCCTGTGCGGGGCGGCACCTACTTTTCTTTGCCGCCGCAAAGAAAAGTAGGCAAAAGAAAGCGGCTCAAACCGAGCCGCTTGACGTTTGCCCACGGGCCCTCAACGGCCCGGGGCTCCTGCTGCATGGCATTTTCGCTGCCGTGCTTCTGGCTATTCTCCGCGCAACTTCTTGCCCTGCTCGCGCACCTGTTCCAACGTCGCGCCCGGTGTGCTTGCTTCCTGGAGTAGGCGGATTTCAATTACCGCCGGTTTCTTCGATTCCTGCGCGCGTTTGAACGCCGGCATGAAGTCTTCCGTGCGCTCGACGAGTTCCCCGTGTGCGCCGAACGACTTCGCGAACGCTGCAAAATCCGGGTTCGTCAGTCCTGTTCCATGCACGCGGTTCGGATAATGGCGCTCCTGGTGCATGCGGATCGTGCCGTACTGGCTGTTGTTCACGACGATGAAGATCACGGGCAGGTCGTATTGCATCGTCGTCGCGATTTCCGATGACGACATCATGAAGCAGCCATCGCCCGCAAAGGCCACCACCGCGCGATCCGGATATAGCGACTTCGCCGCAATCGCCGCCGGCACGCCGTACCCCATCGCGCCGCTCGTCGGCGCAAGCTGCGAGCGGAAGTGCCGGTATGCGAAGTGCCGGTGCAGCCACGTCGCATAGTTGCCCGCGCCGTTCGTCAAAATCGCGTCCTTCGGCAAGTGCTCGCGTAGTTGCAGCATGATCTCGCCAAGCTGCACGTCGCCCGGAATCTTGCGCGGCTTGCGCCATTCGAGGTACGCGTCGTGCGCTTCTTTCGCCGCGCCTTCCCATGCGGGTTTCGTCGATGGCTTCAGTTGCGCCAGCATCGACGCGATTTCCGGCATGCCGGAGACGATCGGCAGATCGGCGGAATAGACGCGGCCGAGTTCTTCCGCGCCCTGGTGAACGTGGATCAACGTCTGCTTCGTCTTCGGAATGTCGAAGAGCGTGTAGCCGTTCGTCGTCGCTTCGCCTAGCCGTGGACCGAGCGCAAACAGCACGTCGGCATCCTGAATACGTTTGGCTAGCGCCGGGTTGATGCCGAGTCCGACGTCGCCCGCGTAGTTCGGATGCTCGTTGTCGAGCGTGTCCTGGAAGCGGAATGCGAGGCCGATCGGGAGCTGCCAGTTTTCGATGAACGTGCGCAAGTCTTCGCATGCTTGCGGCGTCCAGCCGCTGCCGCCTGCGATCACCATCGGTTTCTTCGCGCCTTCGAGCAGGCCGCGCAAACGCTCGATCTGCTGCGGCGCAGGCGCTGCTGCAACACGCTGATAGGCGGGCGCGCCCGGCATCGCCGCGCACGCGTCGCTCAACATGTCTTCCGGCAGCGACAGCACGACAGGACCCGGGCGGCCCGATGTCGCCGTGTGGAACGCGTGGCTCATGTACTCGGGAATGCGGCGCGCGTCGTCGATCTGCGCGACCCACTTCGCCATCTGGCCGAACATCCGCCGATAGTCGATTTCCTGGAACGCCTCGCGGTCCAGATGCTCGCGCGCGCATTGGCCGATCAGCAGGATCATCGGCGTCGAGTCCTGAAACGCGGTATGCACGCCAATCGATGCGTGCGTCGCGCCCGGGCCGCGCGTGACGATTGCAATGCCCGGCCGGCCCGTCAGCTTGCCGACGGCTTCCGCCATGTTGGCGGCGGCCGCTTCGTGGCGGCACACAACCGTCTGAATTTGCGACGTTTCGTCGTGCAGTGAATCGAGTACTGCCAGAAAACTCTCGCCGGGCACGCAGAACACGCGCTCGACGCCATGCGTCAACAGCGCGTCGACCATGAGCCGCGCGCCGGTAGTCATATTTGAAGCATCGGAAGACAGCGACATTGCCAAGACACCTCCAGTCAGAAGAGCTTCGACAGCCTACGCCGATAAGGTCATCGGCATCAACCAGGAAATCGATTCCCCAGGGGGTAGGGAGAACCTGGTTACCATACCTGGATGTTCAACGTCGTGCAAAACGCGTCACAACGTAATCAATCATGTCCAAGCGAAAAATTATCTTTTGGGGCGGTACTGGCCAAGCGAAAGTGCTTCGTGAGCTAACACGCGACAACTTCGATCTGCAGGTCGTGTTCGACAATAGCGCGGATGTCGAGCCGCCTTTCGTCGATATTCCGTTGGTCAGGACATGGGAAGGCTTTGTCGCGTGGCACGCTGCTGCACGCACGGAAGATCCACTTTATTGTCTCGTGGCGATCGGTGGGGACCGGGGACGAATCCGCGTCGAGCTTCAACACAAGCTGTCGCAGGCCGGTCTGATCGCGCCCGTTGTGATACATCGCACAGCGTTCGTTGCTGCCGACGCGCAACTCGGCGAAGGTAGTCAAATTCTCGCGAACGCAGCCGTGTGCGTCGAAGCGAAACTGGGCCGTAGCTGTATCGTCAATACGTCGGCGAGCGTTGATCACGAGTGTCGGCTCGGCGACGGCGTCCATATCGGCCCCGGCGCGCATCTCGCTGGGGCGGTTGAAGTGGGCGACTTCAGCCTTATCGGCACAGGCGCGACGGTGCTGCCGCGCGTGAAGATCGGCAGGGATTGCGTCATTGGTGCGGGAGCCGTGGTCACGCGCGATCTACCCGACGGCGTCATCGCGTACGGCGCGCCGGCACGCGTGGCGCGTCAGCGCAGCTAGCGAACGCGGAGCGCACGGTCGCTGCGCCAGGTCGTGCGGGTTATTCGCCGTAAAGACGCAACATGACGGCTGCGACCCGCTCCACTTCGGCGCGGCCCATGTCATGGTAGCTAGGTAGATTGACCGCTCGCAGGTATAAGCTGTGCGCCACCGGCGTATCGTGCGACGCCTTCAGTCCGTCCAGCCCAAGCATGCTCAGCGGCCAGAAGAAAACGCGGCCATCGATGCTGCCGTCCTTGAATGCCTGAAGCAACACGTCGCGGTTGAAGCGTGCGCCGTCGTTGAACACGGCCGTCGGCATCCAGTAGCCATTGACTGTGCCTGGATGCTCGGCGTTGAGCATGATGTGCTTCGACAGTGGCGCGAGCGCAGTGCGGTACATCTCGAAGATGCGGCGTTTCTGACCGGTGAGATCGTCGATGCGCTCAAGTTGCGCGCATCCGATCGCGGCCTGAATGTTCGACATCTTGTACTTGAAGCCGATTTCCGACGGCCAGAACTGGCGCGTTTCGCCTTTCGCCCTGCCATGGTTGCTGAGCGTCAGCGCGCGTTCGTACAGCGCCCTGTCGCTCGTGACGAACATGCCGCCTTCGCCCGTGGTCAGCGTTTTCGTGCCATGAAAAGAAAACACACCGAAGCGTCCCATTGATCCGGCGCGCTTGTCTGCATAGGCGGAGCCGAGTGCTTCTGCTGCATCTTCGATCACCGCAATGCCATGACGTTCGCCGATGGCGAGCAGTGCGTCCATGTCGCATACGCTGCCATATAAATGGGTCGCCACGATCGCCTTCGTTCGCGGTGTAATCGCCGCTTCGACATGCTTCGGATCGAGGCACCATGTATCGGGCAGAATGTCGACGAGTACGGGCGTCGCGCCGAGATGAACGATCGGCGATGCGGTAGCGATCCAGTTGATGTCCGCGAGAATCACTTCGTCGCCGGCACCTATGCCGAGTGCCGCGAGTCCCATATGCATGGCACCCGTGCAACTCGATGTTGCGATCGAGTAGGGCACGTCGAGATACGCCGCGAAGCTCCGTTCAAAGCGGTCGATATACGCGTAGCATTGCTCGCCCCAGCCATTGGCTGCGGCGTCCGCTGCATAACGCACCTCGCGATCGGTGATCGACGGCTTGGTGTAGTGGATACGGGACACGCATGTTCTCCAGGCTAACGGTACTTCGCAAAAGTGTTCAGGGATTCAGCGGCGAGCGCGGTGCGCGCTAGCATTCGACAATATTGACCGCGAGTCCGCCACGCGACGTTTCCTTGTATTTCGTCTTCATGTCGGCGCCTGTTTCGCGCATCGTCTTGATGACGGAGTCGAGCGAAACGTAGTGGCTGCCATCGCCACGCAATGCCATGCGAGCGGCGTTGACCGCTTTCACGGATGCCATCGCGTTCCGCTCGATGCAGGGAATCTGCACCATTCCGCCTACTGGATCGCAGGTGAGGCCAAGGTTGTGCTCCATGCCGATTTCGGACGCGTTCTCCACTTGCTCCGGCGTTCCGCCCATCACGGCGGCAAGCGCACCCGCGGCCATTGAGCAGGCCACGCCGACTTCGCCCTGACAACCCACTTCAGCACCCGAGATCGACGCGTTCAGCTTGTAGAGAATGCCGATCGCGGCAGCCGTCATCAGGAAGTCGATGACACCTTGCTGGTTAGCGCCTGGCATGAAGCGCGTGTAGTAATGCAGCACGGCGGGAATGATGCCGGCTGCGCCATTAGTCGGCGCAGTCACGACACGGCCACCGGCTGCGTTTTCTTCGTTGACGGCAATCGCGTAAAGATTGATCCAGTCGATCATCGACAGCGGGTCGGTCAGCGCGCGCTCCGGATTGCCCGACAGCGCGCGGTACAACTGCGGTGCCCGCCGCTTGACCCGGAACGGGCCGGGCAGCGTGCCGTCCGCGTCCGGATTGCCGATGCCGCAACCGCGGGCCACACACGCCTGCATCACCTCCCAGATCTTCGTCAGGCCAGCACGGGTCTCGTCCTCGCTATGCCAGGTTCGTTCGTTTTCCCACATCAGCTGCGCAATGGACTTGCCGGTCGACGCACACATCGCAAGCAGTTCCTTGCCCGTACGGAACGGATGTGGCAACTGTTCAGCGGCGCTCAGCACTTTCGTATTCGGCGCGCCGGCCGTGACGACGAAACCGCCGCCTACCGACAGAAAAGTGGCTTCGCGCAGCGTTTTTCCCGCCGAGTCGAAGGCGTAAAGCTTCAGCCCGTTCGGATGCTCGGTTAGCGCCTGGCGATAGAACACAATGTGGTCTTTCTGAACGAAGGGCACAGGATGCGTGCCGAGCAATGCGAGCGTGCGCTTATCGCGCACGGCGTCCAGCCGTTCTGCGATCGTTTCGGGGTCGACCGTATCGGGGGAATCGCCGAGCAAGCCGAGCATCACGCCACGATCGGTGCCGTGGCCTTTGCCGGTCGCACCGAGCGAGCCATACAGCTCGACTTTCACCGATGCTGTCGCGGCGAGCAGTTCGTCGCGCTGCAGCCCTTGGGCGAACATCAACGCCGCACGCATCGGTCCCACCGTATGTGAGCTGGACGGGCCGATACCGATTTTGAAAAGATCGAACACACTGACTGCCATTATTGCTCCTGCAAAAAAACGTCCTAGCGCGCGGCAAGCGGTAAACACACGCTGAGCCACGCAGGCGGCGAGGGCGCCAGTTCAAGCGCTACGGGCGTGTAGCGCCCGTCGAGCCGCGCGGCCAGATGAAACAATTCTGCCGCATTCTTCGGATCCCAATTGCCCGAATACCCGGGTAATCCTGCTTCTCGACGTTTGACATCAAACGGTACGTCGCTATGCACGAATTCGTCGTGCGTCTTTGCGCCGGTCGCGTACGGCGTTAGCCAATCGAGCGCGGCTGCGAGCGTCGCGCCATTTTTCGCCTTTTCCGTGAGCCAGTTGCGATTGTGGCGGCGCGCGGCCAGCGCTGCCGTCGCGAGCGGCTGAAGGTCATACGTGACGTAGTGGAGCGCGTCGCGTTCGCCGAAATCCACCGTCGTACCGTCTGGCGCAATATTGTCACCAATATGCTCGACATATAGACGTTGCGCCGTGTCGATGAGCTTGCGGTTGTCCAGCGTGAAAGCCGCCATCGCAATCAGTTTGACACGGTGGCTCTGCCAGTTGTTGCGAAATGTTCCGGTCAGCGGCCGTGGCTGTGCGTCAATCTGCGCGATGTAGCCATTCGCGAGCTTCGTCAGAAAAGCCATCGCCGCATTGCGCGTCTTGACCGGCAATGCGCTGGCCGTCATGTCGTACGCCAGGATCAGGCCCTCAAGACGGGTCTCATCGATCGGATTGAAGCTCGGCTGGTACGTTGTCACCCACGCATAAAGCAGACGATCGACGAACTTCAGGTAGCGATCGTCGCTGGTTGCTCGCCAGGCGAGAGCGCCATCGCGCAGCAAATCCAGATCCTGCTCCGCCTCGACACTCTGATCATAGATGCCTTCGTGCGCAAGCGTGCCTTCCGTGTGCAATTTCGCAATTGCGCGCGGCTTGTCACCCAGATGTGCTTGCACATTGCTCACGAGAACCTTGACCGACGGCGCAGAATTCGTGCGCTCACTGCTTTGCAGCGCGGGCGCTGCACAGAGATTCATCGCCGCACCGGCGCTGCCGGCCGAAAGCAGGCCAGTTCCACTCACCATTACGAGGGCGGCGAGTCGCAGCCCAGCTAGCCTGCATTGCAGTGTTTGCCCGACGCACTGTGTCGTCGCTCGCACCTTTTGCGGCATGCAAAACTCCATTGTCGCGCTGATCAGGTGTGTGATGTTAGCTGCTCTTGAGCGCCAGCGGGGCACGCTTGTCGCCGCGCTGCCGCAAACAGCAGGCAGCCGCCCATTTTCAAATGTCCCACAACACCTGTCAGAGCCCTTCGCAGTGGCCCCCACTTAATAGATACCACCACTTTTTGCCGCGCCATTGAGCAAATTGAACCCCGTTTGGACGTCAGTTTGATGGCTTGCCGCCGAGTGTCATCAGACATACTGCGTTCTAGTGCAGATGAAGCGGCCGCGTTGCGGGCCCGCCTTTCAGTTGAGCATTGCGAGTGGCCTTCATCGCGAATCAATCGGCGTTTGGAACAGTGATGAATCTATACATTAATCAATCACGAGACCGCTCGAGCCTGAAGGATGAGATCTACGCGGGCACGATATTTCTCGAGACCGGGTTGCAATCGGCTGGCAAGCTGCGCGACCTCGCGAGGCACCATATCGCGGCTGCAATCGGGCAGGAGGGTGATCACCGGCGCGTTCACCAGTCGATGCCGGTAGAAGCGTTCGTGCCGACCGTATCGAAGCTGAAAAGCGGCTTTACCAACTCGATCGAAGCGAAAGAGATCGTTCGCGAGTTCGTGATCGAGATCGGCGAAGATCCCGCGAACTATGTGTTCGACGTGCCGAGGCTGCGCGTCGTTCCGCACTATGACTATCTTCACGCGGGTGTCAGCTACGCATACAAGCCGCATCGTGATACCTGGTACGGCGGCGTGCCGGCCCAGATCAATACGTGGATGCCGGTATACGCGATCAGCCCCAGCCAGACGATGATGATCAACCCAGCCTTCTTCGACGTACCTGTCAAAAACTCGTCCGGTGACTGGCAATTGTCAGAGTGGATTAACAAAGAGCGCTGGCTCGCTTCCACCAACGTCACCGAAGAGACGCGCCCGCATCCCGTTCCGCTGGAAGAAATAAGTTCGCTTCATGAAGCGCGGATCGCGCCCGGCGCCGGCGAGATGCTGATCTTCTCGGGTTCGCATCTGCACGGGACGGTTCCGAATCGTACCGGCCTGACCCGTTACAGCGTCGACTTCCGCGTGATGCATATTGATGATCTCAAAGCGGGCCGCGGCGCGATCAACGTCGATAGCGCCTGCGCGGATCCGCAAGCGGGCTTCAAGGATTATCTGCACGTCGACACTTTTAAACCGTTTCAAGGAGTACAAGCGTGACCCGACGCCGTCTGACCGAAGCTGAACAGGCATTTCTGGCGGCACGCTCCGATATACTGGGCCGGGTTGACGCGAGCTATGTGGCAAGCGCGCCTTTCCTTTTTGCGGACCGCGTGACCGTCACCACTGCGCTGTCGCGCATCGAACTCTTCAAGAAAGTGCTGGACGTGCCTGGTGCGATCGTCGAATGCGGCGTCTATAAGGCGAATTCACTGATGCTGTACATGCATCTGTCGACGATCCTCGAGCCGTACGCGATCAATCGTTCCATCATTGGCTTCGATACCTTCGAAGGCTTCACCGGGATCGATGCCGAGCGCGACCCGAATGACATCAATACGTCGATGTTCTCCGATACCGACATGTCGTTGATCGAATCGATGATCGGAGCAAACGATCTCGTACGCCCGGTCAATCGTATTCCGCGTTGCGAGCTGGTGAAGGGCGACATCGCGCAGACTGCTCCGGAGTTCGTCAAGACTCGACCCGACCTCGTGGTGGCAATGCTGATTCTCGACACGGATCTGTATGCGTCGACGAAAGTCGCGCTGGAAACTTTCCTGCCCTACATGCCGAAGGGAGCCGTCGTGGTGCTCGATGAAGTGGCATATCGCAACTTCCCTGGTGAAACGGCCGCGCTGCGCGAAGTGCTGGATCTGAACAAGGTCGAATTGAAGCGCCTGCCGTTCGATTCCTGCACCGGCTATTTCCATGTTTAAGACCCTCTGCACGGACCGGGTCTACCGCACACGTTCGCGTGATGACGCTGCGGCGCGTTGCGCGTCGACTCTACAGGGGCACCCATGACGGCCCACATTTACCAGATCGTGTCGACTGAAAAGGCACGTCACGAGCGCGATCCTGGGTTCGCCGAACTGAACAACGTGGCGAGTGCACGGCCGGACTGGCGGGACTATTGGGCGATCTGGCAATTCTTCCTGACGCAGCCACTCGACGACGCCGCGCTATATGGTTTTTTGCCGGAAGATTTTCAGAGCAGGACGGGGCTAACGGCAGATGCAGTTCAAGCATTTATCGACGCGAACCCCGGGCACGACGTGTACACGTTCTCACCGCCCGCTCAGCTGGAAGAGTGCTTCTGGAATGTGTTCGATCAGGAAGAGCGCCGGTATCCGGGCTTCACCGATGTCGCGATGGCGGCGCTGAAAGAGGTGCCCCTCGCGGTCGACCTGCGCTCGTTGCCAATGGACGACCGGTCGACGTTGCAAGGCAACTACCTCGTCGCAAAGCCCTCGTTCTGGCGGACATGGTTTGCACTGACCGAACGGCTCTTCGATCTGATGGAAGGGGAAAGCTCGCACTTCCGCGAGCGGCTCGATTCGATGTCGATCATCTGCCCGCCCATGGGTGTGAAGACGGTGCTCATCGACCGGGCGACCTCGCTGGTGCTGGCGCTGTCGCCAGCGCTTAGCGTGTGTCCGTTCGATCTGCGCTCGACACAGCCGTCGCCGGATGCGGGGCTAGAAGTCTATCGTCAGCAGGTGGGTTTCCTGAAGGAACTCAAAGCCGGCTACATCGCGACGAAAAACGACGAGTATCTGACGAACTTCCACCTGATCCGCGATGCGGTTTTGCGGACGTCCAGGATCAGGCCATTCGCGACGATCAAAAGCGCCGACCTGCCAGCTTCGATGCCGGTCGCGGACGATCTGCTTTACGTATGTTTCACCCACGTGCCGTTGTCAGTGCAGTTTCCGTCGTTCGTATCGACGATATGTCTCGGCGATGCGCAGGGCCCGGGCAAAATCAATCTTCGCGATCTTGCACCCGAGTGGGAGCAGTATCACCCGCTGCTTGGTGCGACGGCGGGCAGCTTTGCGCTCAAGAACTATCTCGTCGCGCACGGGTCGCAGGCGCGTCGTGTCGGCATTTGCCAGTATCGGAAGTTCGTGTCGAACCGCAAGATCAGCTCGACGGTTGCATCGAACTACCAACTGATGGATATAGTCGAGCAGGGTTCGCTTAACGAGAGCGCTCTGGCTGAAGTCATGTGGCCTGGCGATCGTGACTTTCTGCTCGGGCAGCTTGGTGCCGTGGCGGGCAACTATTTCAATCAGTACAAAGACGTCCACGTCACCGAAGATTTCCTGCGCTTCACGGCGGCCGCCGTCGAACTCTGCGCGCTCGACAAAAACGAGGTGATGCCATTTTTCTCGCAACAGGCGTTCGCGCCAGGCGGCGTTGAAATCGGCGTGCTGCCGGTTGACTTCTGGATCGATTCGATTACGAAGATCGAAGCAGTCGTACGCGAGTGCGTGACGCGCTTTCCCTTGCGGCGTGGCGGCTACCAGACTCGCTCGTGGGCGTTTTGCGCCGAGCGCCTGGGCAGCTACTATCTGCTGCGACACCTTGTCAGCACTTTCGGGCCCGAGGGCTGGCGCGCACAAATGACCGGTCAGCTCAATCTGGTTACGGTAGGTGAGCGTTCGACCTATGTGCCCGGTTGCTAGGCACAGATCCATGCAAAACGGGCCATCGTTACCCGACGACGGTGCCTTCCCACCTTCGAAGTCAATGCATTCCGATTCCCATTCCCTGACAGCGCTGCCCATCGCCGGCGCTTACGTCGCACAAAGCGTGCCGCGCAAAGATGCGCGCGGCAGTTTCATGCGGCTCTTCTGTGCGAATGACTTTGGCGAAGCGCATGGCGCCCGGCAGATCGTGCAGATTAACTGGTCGCATACGATGCTGACGGGTACCGTTCGTGGGTTGCATTTTCAGCACGGCGACGCCGCTGACGCGAAATGGGTGCGTTGCATGCAAGGCAGCGTATGGGACGTGATCGTCGACTTGCGACGCGAATCGGCGACGTTCCTGAACTGGCATGCTGTAAAGTTGTCAGCAGACAATGCGCACGCGGTGTTCATTCCCGAAGGCTGCGCGCACGGCTTCCAGAGTCTGGAGCCGGACAGCCGACTGCTGTATCTGCATACCGCCTTCCACAATTCGGAGGCTGAGCGCGGTGTCGCATTTGACGATCCACAACTGGCGATTCAATGGCCGCTTGAAGTGACGATGATGTCGGACCGCGACCGGTCGCTGCCTTCCGTACAAACGCTTTTCGACGAGACGAACCCGCGCCCGTAAGCGCTGGTTCGGACTCGCATTCGCCACATCGATTCAGGGCAAGTTCATATCAAAGTTGAATGCCGGCGGGACGATGCGTGCCGTGCGCACTGCGTAGCAGTCGAGTTTCTCGATCGTTTCAGGCACTCGCCTCGCCGGGAACACTGGTCAGCAGCTTCCATTCGACACCGGGGCGCCCTGGCGGTGCATCGCGCTCATGTTGTAGGTCTGGCCTGAACCGGCTCCAGTTCGTGCGCCGTGCAAAACAGCACGTAGATATCGATTTCCCCATTGCCGGGTAAACGCAACGCACTCGATCATCAATCAGCGGAGTTGGCTGGCGCATGCTGTCCAGCCAACGATATCGCTTGCACATGGAACCAGGTTCCGCAGCCGAGTCGCGGATAATTGCAACGGGTTGGGATGCTATAGAAATCGAACAGCAGGTATCGCTACCGCGAACCGCACGGCTGCACCCAGCACAGGCGCTTGTTGCGCGATGACTTCATCTGCGATGTTCCAGGGCAGAATCAGGACGATGTCGGGCCGGGCTTCCTCCAGCGCGGCAGGTGAAACGATCGGAATGTGACTGCCTGGCATGTACTTTCCTTGCTTGGACGGTGCGGCGTCACATACGTAAGGCAGCAGGTCCGGCTTCACGCCCGCGTAGTTGAGGAACGTATTACCCTTCGCCGCTGCGCCGTAGGCAGCGACTGCAAGTCCCTTGTCCTTGCATTCCAGCAGAAATTTGAGCAGGCCGTTCTTGGCTTCGTCCACACGGCTTTGAAAGCCCTGATACGTCTCGCGTCGGGTAGTGCCGCGCTCCACTTCGAGCAGACGAATGCGCTCGACCGATGCGTCGTCCGCGCGCGGATCGTCTGCATGGCAGCCGTATACGCGCAGGCTGCCGCCATGCGTAGGAAGCTGTTCCACCCTGCAAACCCGCAAGCCCGCGGTACCGAAAATGCGCTCGACGGCATGGAGCGAAAAGTACGAGAAGTGTTCGTGATAGACCGTGTCGAATTGCGTCTCGCCGAGCAGGGATACGAGATGAGGAAACTCGAGGGTGATCGTGCCGCTAGCTTTGAGAACGGTCTTCAGGCCCGCCGCGAAATCGTTGACGTCCGGCACATGCGCGAAAACGTTGTTGCCGATCACGAGATCCGCTAATTGGCCTTTGTCTGCCAGTGAGCGCGCAAGCTCGACGCCGAAGAACTCGCGCAACACCGGGATGCCCAGTTCTTCCGCACGCGCAGCGGTGCTTGCCGTTGGCTCGATACCCAGGCAGGGAATCTGCGCGGATACGAAATTGCGTAGCAGGTAGCCGTCGTTCGAAGCGACTTCAATGACGAACGAATTCGCGCCGAGCCCCAGCTCTTCAACTATCGACGATGTGTAACGGCGTGCGTGGGCGAGCCATTGTTCCGAGGTCGACGAGAAGTACGCGTAGTCCGAGTCGAACAGCGTTTCACGCGCCGCGTAATCGTCCGTCTGAACCAACCAGCAGGTGTCACAGACAAGCAGCTTCAGCGGATAGTAGTGCTCGACGCGCGTCAGGTCGGCATGTTTCAGATACGCGTTCGATGGCGGCGCGAACCCCAGATCCAGAAAAGGAATCGTCAGCGGTTCGCCACAGTGGCGGCAGTTCAAGCTTATGTCCTCTCAATCATTAGGCGACCAACGGCGCGTCGTGCCGGTGCGGTCCCCTGATAGTGGCCTGATAGCGCTCGATCTGGTCGAGCGTGATGTCGCGCACGGATTCGCCCGCAAGGCGCGCGCGATGCCATTGCGCGATCCAGACGAGCGCGTCGTCGAGCGTCAGCGCCGGTTGCCATTCAAGTTCCCGCTGCGCCTTGCACGCGTCCAGCAGCAGGAGCCCGGCCTCGTGCAGCGCGCCAGGCTCTTCTCTGATTTCGAACGAAGCCGTGCCACCGTAGGCGGCCACCAGCGCACGGGCGATCTCGTCGACGGAGCGCATGTCGTCAGGCTGCGGACCGAAATTCCATGCGCCCGAATAGCGTTGCGGATCGTCGCATAAACGCTCCGCAAGCAGCAGATAGCCGGTGAGCGGTTCGAGTACGTGTTGCCACGGACGGACCGCGTGCGGGCGCCGGATAATCGCGGGCCGGTTCTGTTCGAAGGCGCGCAGCAGATCGGGCACGAGCCGATCGACAGCCCAGTCGCCGCCGCCAATCACGTTGCCGGCGCGCGCGCTCGCGACGCCGACCCGACGCATGCCGGGTTGCCCGGACGCGAAAAACGAACGCAGATAAGCGGACGCCACCAGATCGGCGCATCCCTTGCTGTTGCTATAGGGATCGTGTCCGCCGAGCGCGTCACTTTCGACATATCCGCGTTTGGTCTCACGGTTCTCGTAGCACTTGTCGCTCGTCACGCTGACGACAGCGCGCACGCTGTCGACATGACGAACCGCGTCAAGTACGTGCACCGTTCCCATCACGTTCGTTGCGTAGGTGCCGACGGGATCGGCATACGATTGACGCACCAGTGCCTGTGCCGCAAGATGCAGAACGATCTCAGGCCGGCAAGTCTGTATCGCTTCGTGCACGGCTGCGGTGTCTCGTACGTCGCCGCGAATATGCGTGATGCCTACGGCCACACCGGCTTCATCGAACAACGATGGTCGAGTGGGCGCGTCGAGCGAAAAGCCGGTGATCTGCGCGCCCAGACGTTGCAGCCATAGCGTGAGCCAGCTTCCCTTGAAGCCGGTGTGGCCGGTCACGAAGACTCGCCGGCCGCTCCAGAACGACGGATTCATCACCAGGTCTTCCAGGGTGCTTTGCCGCTTGCCCAGATGCCGTCCAGCTGGATCTTGTCGCGCAAGGTATCCATCGGTTGCCAGAAGCCGTTGTGCCGATAGGTTTGCAGTTCGCCTTCGGAGGCGAGCCGCTGCATGGGTTCGCTTTCCCACGGCATCGAGTCGTCGTCGATGTAATTGAGTACGCGCGGCGATGCTACAAAGTAGCCCCCGTTGATCCATGCATTGCCGTCCTGCGGCTTTTCGGTGAACCCTGTCACGGCGCTGTCGTCTTCTGAGAACTGCAGCACGCCGTATCGGCCGGGCGGTTGAACGCCCGTCACCGTCGCGAGCCGGCCGTGTTTTTTGTGGAACTGGATCAACTCGGTCACGTTGACATCGCCGACGCCGTCGCCGTACGTGAAGCAGAACGCCTGCTCGTCGCGCAGCAGATGCGATGCGCGTCGCAGGCGCCCCCCCGTCATGGTCTGTTCACCGGTGTCGAGCAGCGTCACACGCCACGGCTCGGCATAGCGCTGATGTACTTCCATCGAATTCGAGGCGAGATCGAACGTGACGTCGGACGAATGCAGGAAATAGTTGGCGAAGTATTCCTTGATAACGTAGCCCTTGTACCCGCAGCAGATGATGAAGTCCCGCATCCCGTGGGACGCATAGATCTTCATGATGTGCCACAGGATCGGCCGATCGCCGACTGTCACCATCGGCTTGGGCCGTGACTGCGTTTCTTCGGACAACCGCGAGCCTAGCCCGCCAGCGAGAATGACAACTTTCATTTCGGTTTGCTTCGTGCAGGATGAGGGCGGCGGGTGCTTCGTCGATATCCCCGCCGACTTGCGGCTGGGGAACCAGGCGTCAGCGCACCCGTTTCAGATAGCCTTCGGGGGCAACGGAAATCAGCAGCTTGTGGTCGATCTGAAAATCGATTTCGAATTCGGAATGCTTCTGGACGAACTCGCGGACAGCCGTTTTCGGGTTGTCGCCAATACCCCACGGGCGATCGGGGAAACTGTCGGCGGGCATGTCTTCGATGACCGTGTCGAAGGCAATGCAGTAGCTACCCACCGTCACGAGCGGCGCATACGCTTCGAGCTCCGCCAGCACGTGTTCGTGCGTGTGGTTCGAATCGAGGCAGACCAGCACGTTGCGGTAGCCTTGCGCGGCCGCTTTCACCTGCTCGATGACGTCCGGCGCGATTGAGGATCCCTGGATCATGTCAATACGGTTCGCGAGCGGATGGGCTGCGATAGCGGCGTGGTTATGCGCGCGGATATCGATGTCAACTGCAACTACTCGGCGCTTCGGCTTCGACGGATCGAGCATCTCATTGCTTTCGATGGCGTCGCAATAATCGAGCAGCGCGAGCATCGACGCGCTTAGCATCAGCGAGCCGCCGTGCGCAATGCCCGTCTCGATGATCAGATCCGGGCGCACTCGCCAGATCAGTTCCTGCATCGCTACCATATCCTGCGGGTACTGGATGATGGGGCGGCCCATCCATGCGAAGTTGTACGAGTAACGATGCTCTGCGCTCGTACGAAGGAATGCGAGGCCAGCCTCGAGCAATGCAGGCTTCCGGCCATTTTCGGCGAGGCGCTGCACAACTTCTTGCTGAAAGTCACTCATGTTCGGTACCAGTTAAAAGTGCGGGAATGTAGCGATAAGAACGGCCTGACTGGAAAGTCTACAGGGTCGGGTTCCGCCCATTTCGACGAACAGGAGCCCAAATCCGGGCTAATTCGGGAGGTTCTGCAGCGTGTCAGGTTGGTCGAAAGAGGGGTCGCGCAAGCGTGCAACGGAAGGCAAAAACAGGGCGTTTGGGCAGCCCCGCGAAGGCCGGGAGAGGGGATGGCGTGTGGGTACGCCAAACGAAAACGCCCGTCGAGCGACGGGCGCTAGAAGCAGTCGACCGGCTCATGCGAGCCGGCCATCCGTAGGTTCAGAACAGAAAGAGACAGGCGCCACGCGACGCGTGACGTCTCGACATCACGCGTAATCAGCCATCGGCACGCACGAGCAGAACAGGTTGCGGTCGCCGTACGCGTTGTCGGCACGGCCGACGGGCGGCCAGTACTTCTTCGCAATGAGCGTTGGCAGCGGGTAAGCCGCCGTTTCACGCGCATAGCCATGCTTCCATTCGTTCGCGACGACCACAGCCGCCGTATGCGGCGCGTGCTTCAGCGGGTTGTCTTCGCGATCGCTGCGGCCTTCCTCGACCGCGCGGATTTCGTTGCGAATCGCGATCATCGCTTCGATGAAGCGATCCAGCTCTTCCTTCGATTCCGATTCGGTCGGCTCGACCATCAGCGTGCCCGGCACCGGGAAGCTCATCGTCGGCGCGTGGAAGCCGTAGTCCATCAGGCGCTTGGCGACATCGTCGACGGAGATGCCGCTCGTTTCCTTGATGGGGCGCAGATCGAGAATGCACTCGTGCGCGACCAGTCCGCCCGGGCCCGAATACAGCACCGGGTAATACGGCGCGAGCTTGTTCGCGACGTAATTCGCGTTGAGGATCGCGGTTTCGGTGGCGGCCGTCAGGTTCTTCGCGCCCATCATCGCGATGTACATCCACGAGATCGGCAGGATCGATGCCGAACCATACGGCGCAGCGGAGACAGCACCGATACCGTTTGCATCGCGCTCATAGCCCGTCGACGTCTGGTTCGGCAGGAACTTCGCGAGATGCGCGCCGACTGCGACAGGGCCGACGCCCGGTCCGCCGCCGCCGTGCGGAATGCAGAACGTCTTGTGCAGGTTCAGGTGCGAGACATCGCCGCCGAACTGGCCCGGCGCCGCGAGGCCGACCATCGCGTTCATGTTCGCGCCGTCCACATAGACCTGGCCGCCGTGCGCGTGCACGATCTCGCAGACTTCGCGGATGTTCTGCTCGAACACGCCGTGCGTCGACGGATACGTGATCATGATCGCCGCGAGCTTGTCGCCGTGCTGCGCGGCCTTCTTCTTCAGGTCTTCGATATCGACGTTGCCTTGCGCATCGCACGCAACGACGACGACCTGCATGCCCGCCATCTGCGCCGACGCCGGGTTCGTGCCGTGCGCCGAAGCGGGAATCAGACAGACATTGCGATGACCTTCGCCGCGCGACTCGTGATACGCGTGGATGATCAGCAGACCCGCGTACTCGCCTTGCGAGCCGGCGTTCGGTTGCAGCGACACGGCCGCGTAGCCGGTTGCGGCGACCAGCATCTGTTCGAGTTGATCGATCATTTCGCGGTAGCCGACAGTCTGCTCGGCGGGCGCGAACGGGTGAATCTGGCCGAACTCAGGCCACGTGACGGGCAGCATTTCCGACGTCGCGTTCAGCTTCATCGTGCACGATCCGAGCGGAATCATCGAGCGGTCGAGCGCGAGATCCTTGTCCGACAGGCTGCGCAGATAGCGCAGCATTTCCGTTTCCGAATGGTGACGGTTGAACACGTGGTGCGTCAGATACGCGCTTTGGCGTTCGAGTGCTGCCGGGAAGGTGTTCGATGCGCAGAGCTTCGCGTCGAGTTCATCGATTTGCGGCACGGCTTCGGCAAACGCGGCTTGCGCGAATGCGGCGAGCAGGTCGGCGAGATCGGCGCGCGTCGCCGTTTCGTCGAGCGACAGACCAACGCGCGTTTCGCTCACGTGGCGCAGGTTGATGCCCTTCGCCGTTGCCGCGTCATGCAGCGCTTGCGTGCGCGCACCCGTTTCGAACGTGAGCGTGTCGAAGAACGATTCGTTGACGAGCGTGTAGCCGAGTTGCTTCGCGCCTTGCGCGAGCAGCGCGGCGATGCGGTTCACGCGTTGCGCAATCATCTTCAGGCCGCGCGGGCCGTGATAGACGGCGTACATGCTGGCCATGATCGCGAGCAGCGCCTGCGCGGTACACACATTCGACGTCGCCTTTTCGCGGCGGATGTGCTGTTCGCGCGTTTGCAGCGCGAGACGCAGCGCGGGATTGCCTTGCGTATCGATGGTGACGCCGACCAGACGTCCCGGCATTTGACGCTTGAACTCGTCGCGCACGGCGAGATATGCCGCGTGCGGGCCACCGAAGCCAACCGGCACGCCAAAGCGCTGCGAGTTGCCGACGGCCACGTCCGCGCCCCATTCGCCCGGCGGCGTCAACATGGTCAGCGCGAGCAGGTCGGCGGCGGCGACCACATGGCCGCCCGCTGCGTGGATCGCGTCAGCGAGCGCGCGGTAATCGAGCACGTCGCCGTTCACGCCCGGATATTGCAGCAGCACGCCGAACGCATTCGACGTCGCCGCATCCGCAGCCGGGCCGACCTTCACTTCGATGCCAACGGGCTTCGCGCGCGTCTTCACGACTTCGATGGTTTGCGGCAGCACGTCGTCTGCCACATAGAAAATGTTCGACTTCGGCTTGCCCACGCGTTGCAGCAGCGTCATCGCTTCGGCGGCCGCCGTCGATTCGTCGAGCAGCGACGCGTTCGAGATCGCGAGACCCGTCAGGTCGACGATCATCTGCTGATAGTTCAGCAACGCCTCGAGACGGCCTTGCGAGATTTCCGGCTGATACGGCGTGTATGCCGTGTACCACGCCGGATTTTCGAGCACGTTGCGCAGGATGACGGTGGGCGTGTGCGCGTTGTAATAGCCCTGGCCGATGTACGAGCGGAACACCTGGTTCTTGTCCGCGAGTTCGCGCAGCGCAGCGAGCGCTTCGGCTTCGCTCTTCGGCTGGGCGAAGGGGCCGAGCGGCAGCGCGTCCTGGCGGCGAATCGTCTTCGGAATCACCGCGTCCATCAACGCGGCGCGCGATGCGAAGCCGAGGGCTTCGAGCATCGACTGCTGATCGGCCGTATCCGGGCCGATATGCCGTTCGGCGAAGGCGTCATGCACTTCGAGCGCGGCGAGCGAGAGAGGAGTGCGGTTCATCAGACGATCCGGGTGTTCGAGCTTCATGGAATGTTCCTGCTGGCGCGGCGTTCTTCTATCATGGCGAACGCCGCGCCGGTCGTGAGTAAGTGGCTTATTCGCCGATCGACTTGCCGTACGCGGCGGCGTCCATCAGACGGTCTTCCGAGGCGCCCGCAGCCGGCTTGATCTTGAACAGCCAGTTGTCGTACGGCGCGCTGTTCACGGCGTCCGGCGTATCGGCGACGTTCTGGTTCGCCTCGATGATCTCGCCCGACACGGGAGCGTAGATATCGGACGCAGCCTTCACCGATTCGATGACGGCGACGGTATCGCCTGCCGAGACGGTCTGGCCCAGTTGCTGCACTTCGAAGAAGACGATGTCGCCGAGCGCTTCTTGCGCGTGGTCGGTGATGCCGACCGTCAGCGTGCCATCTGCCTCGGTGCGGACCCATTCGTGCGATTCGGTGTATTTCAGATCGGCCGGGATGCTCATCGGATGCTCCTATGCGGTAATTCGGTTGGTTTAAATGGTGGGACGCACGCGACGATTTCGTGTCTGTCCGGTGTCTGTCTCGTGACGCTCATCGTGTGACCGATCAGCCGACGAGCACTTTGCCGTTGCGCACGAATGGCAGTTTAACCACGCTGGCGGGAAGTGCCTTGTCACGGATCTGAACGTGTACAACGTCGCCCGGCTGCACGCCCTTCGGCACGCGCGCAAAGGCGATCGATTCCTGCATGGTCGGCGAGAAGGTGCCGCTCGTGATTTCGCCTTCGCCGGCGGGCGTGACGACCTTCTGGTGCGCGCGCAGCACGCCAGCGGCCTTGCCGTTGTCCTTGTGCAGGATCAGGCCGACGAACGACGACTTCGAACCATCAGCTTCGAGCTTTGCGCGGCCGATGAAATCGCGCGGCGCGGACAGATCGACCGTCCATGCGAGGCCGGCGTCGAGAGGCGATACGTTGTCGTCCATGTCCTGGCCGTACAGGTTCATGCCGGCTTCGAGGCGCAGCGTGTCGCGCGCGCCGAGACCGGCGGGACGCACGCCTTGCGCCTGCAGCGCGTTCCACAGCGCTTCGACGTGATCGGCGGGAACGATGATTTCGAAGCCGTCTTCGCCCGTGTAGCCGGTGCGCGCGACCGTCAGCTCGCCGAACGGCGTATCGGTGACGCGCGCGGCGTTGAACGGCTTGAGGGCTTCGCTGGCGGCGCGCGCGTGGGGCACGGTCGCCCAGACTTTTTCGCGCGCATTCGGGCCTTGCACGGCGACGATCGCGTAGTCGCGGCGCGGCGTGATGGTCAGGCCGAAGCCTTGTTCGTCATTGAGCTTGGTGAACCACGCGACGTCTTTCTCGGCCGTGCCGGCATTCACGACGACGCGGAAATGATCTTCGCCGAAGTAATAGACGATCAGATCGTCGATCACGCCGCCTTCGGGGTTGAGCAGACAGGAGTAAAGGGCTTTGCCAGGGGTTTGCAGCTTGCCGACGTTGTTCGCCAGCGCGCGCTCGAAGAAAGCGCGTACGCGCTCGCCCGTGAAATCGACGACGCACATATGGGATACGTCGAACATGCCGGCGTCGGTGCGCACGGCGCGATGCTCTTCGATCTGCGAGCCGTAATTGACGGGCATGTCCCACCCGCCGAAGTCGACCATGCGGGCATTGAGCGCACGGTGCGTGGCGTGGAGCGGGGTGTGTTTGAGTTCGGTCATCGGAGCCTCGGGGCGTCGCTAAACAGGAAAGGCCATGCGGCGAAACCCCTCGCGGCCTGATCCCATCTCGGGCCAACGAGCGATAACTGCATGCCCCCTCTGTCCTCGATACCTGAGAGATTGCGCTGCCGTCAGCGAGTGCTGATGGGCTGGCGCGCGCCCCTTCGGTGGGCAGCCTGCGCGACTATTCGCGCTACTGCCGCTCTCCAGAGTGCGAAAAACGGGCGCTCGTTCGAATGAGGTCGTTATGACCGGATGACGAGCGGGTTTTTCGACGCGGTCGGTCCTTTTGCCTGAGAGTTTGCGGGTGTGCCCCTTCGGCGGCGCTGGCGGCTGGGCGTTCTGAAAACGACAGCGGACGGCGCGCTCTCCCGACGCGTGCGGCGAATGTACGCGAGGGGCGAAGGGATGTCAAATTGCGGCGCCGGGCCTGCGCGGGCGCGGCTGAGCGGGCGGCGGACGCGACGCCGTGGTCAAAAAAGCGCCGCTCGCCGGGTAAGGTAAGCACGCGCCGAACGGTGGGCACGGCACGTCCCACCGTCAATCAGCGGTTGATGGCCGCCGACGCCGTATCCAGTTCCTGATTCAGCACGCGTTGCTCGTCGCCCGTGAGGCCGCCGCCGTGCTGTCCGGCCATGTCGTGCGCTTCGTGGCGGATCGTGTCGAGCCGGCGGTGCAGCGCGGCGCCTTCGGGCGGCGGATAGTGGCCCTGGTTCACCCGCGCGTCGACGTTGCGGCCCATGTTGTCGATGCGGCCGTCGACCTGTTCGAGACGATGCACGGCCATTTCGTGCGGATTCGGCGCGCGAGACGGCTCGGCGAGCTGCTGCGACGGCGGGGCCACGCACGCGGCTAGCGACGAAACCAGCGCGAAACAGCCAAGCGCGCGAACGATATGCTGCATATTCCTTCCTTTCTGTTTGATCCCGAATGGATACGGGAGCGCCATGAAGGCCAACACCCTGACGGGTGGCAGCGAAATCGCCGCCACCCTGACCACTACGCGCCTCGGCTGAATGCCAGGCGCACGCCTTCCTTCTCGCTGCGATTCGCAAGCTCGATGATGGTCATGACGTTCACCGCGTCAGCCGCGCTGACCGGGAACGGCACGCCATCATGGATCGATGCCGCCAGCGCGCGGTAGAACTCGACGTACGCGCCGTCGCGCGTCGGCAGATCGCGCTGCACTTCCTGTTCGCCTTCCAGCACACGCAGCGCGCCCGCTTCATTGCCGCCGCCGAAACCGGCATCGCCCGGACGCAAGCCCGCCTTCAACTGATCTTCCTGCGTGTCCAGCCCGTTCTTCACATAACTGCCGCGCGTGCCGTGGATCGTATAGCGCGGCGCGACGATTGCCGTCAGCGCGCTCGCATGCAGCACCACTTCATGGTTCGCGTAGCCGAGCAGCAGATGCACGTAATCCGGCGCGCTCGCGTTGTCGCGATACGCCTTCACCGTTGCATTGACCGTTTCGGGCACGCCGAACAGCGTCAACGCCTGATCGATCAGATGCGGGCCGAGATCGAACAGCAGGCCGCCGCCACGCGAAGCCTCTTCGCGCCAGCGTTGCCGGATGCCCGGACGAAAGCGGTCGAAGTGCGATTCGAAATGCGTGATGCGGCCGAGTTCACCGCTCGCGATCAGGTCGCGCACGGTCATGAAATCGCCGTCCCAGCGACGGTTGTGGAACGGCGCGAACACCAGCCCCTTGCTTTGCGCGAGATCGGCGAGCGTACGTGCATCGGCGGCGGAGAGCGTGACGGGCTTGTCGACGACGACATGCTTGCCCGCTTCGAGCGTGCGGCGCGCGAGGTCGAAGTGCGTGTCGTTCGGCGTCGCGATC
>Ga0247692_1000003_pt1 | contig 68620 bp, 66 predicted proteins | sample CNK33_metaG_FD_183041 | JGI IMG/M metagenome (GOLD analysis project Ga0247692, IMG submission 183041) | Soil microbial communities from Purdue University Martell Research Forest, Indiana, United States - CNK33 | ecosystem: Environmental > Terrestrial > Soil > Temperate forest > Bulk soil...
GACGCTGTGTTCGCGATTCTCTTTCAGAACGTGGGGCTGTCATGATTGCGCCGCTCACCACTGCCGTACGGGACCAGCCGTTGCCGGAGATCGCGGAAACCGTGATCGAGGTGCGCAACCTCACCAAACGCTATGGACGCAACATCGTCCACCAGCATCTGGATTTCGACGTGCGGCGCGGCGAGATCGTGTCGATCGTCGGCGGCTCGGGTTCGGGCAAGACGACGCTGATGCGCCAGATTCTCGGGCTGGAGCGGCCGACCTCGGGCAGCATCAAGGTGTTCGGCGAGGACATGTCCTCGCTCGACAAGGACGAAGCCCGGCTGATGCGTGTGCGCTCGGGCATGCTGTTCCAGCAGGGCGCGCTGTTCTCGTCGCTGTCGGTGTTCGACAACATCGCGCAGCCGCTGCGCGAACTCGGCAAGGTGCCCGAAGACCTGCTGCGCGACATCGTGATGCTGAAGCTCGAAATGGTCGGGCTGCCGTGCAAGCACGCGTCGAAGATGCCGGCGGCGCTGTCGGGCGGGATGATCAAGCGCGTGGGCATCGCGCGGGCGATCGCGCTCGAGCCGGAACTGCTGTTTCTCGACGAGCCGACGGCGGGCCTCGATCCGCAGGCCTCCGACGAATTCGTCGAACTGATCAGCGCATTGCATCGCGCGCTCGGCCTGACGGTGGTGATGGTGACGCACGATCTCGATACGATGGTCGCGCTGTCGACGCGCGTCGCGGTGATCGCGGACCGCAAGGTCATCGTCGCGGCGCCCGTCGAGCAGGTGGCGGGCTTCGATCATCCGTTCATCCACGAGTATTTTCTCGGGCTGCGCGGACGGCTCGCGTTGCAGGGATTGTCGCCGGAGCGGCGCGCGAAGCTGCCGCCCGAAGCGCTGGAGCCCGCGTCGGAAGCGATTCCGCTGCGTACCGCGCCATGAACGCCGAAGGAACCTGACAATGGAAAACAAATCACACGCCTTCTGGGCCGGGCTCTTCACCGTCGTGATGGTGGTCGCGATCGCTGCGGCGGCGTTTCTGTTCAATGTCGACCGGTCGGTGCGCATACCTTTCGATCTGATTGCACGGACCAATGTCACAGGTTTGTACCCGGATGCTGCGGTACGATATCGCGGCCTCGACGTCGGCAAGGTGCAGTCGATCAAGTTCGACCGCACGCATCCGGGGCAGATTTTGATCCGCATTCTCGTCGACAAGAATGCACCGATCACCCATTCGACGTTCGGCACGCTCGGGCTGCAGGGCGTCACGGGCCTCGCGTTCATCCAGCTCGACGATACGGGGAAGGATCTCGTGCCGCTCGTATCGTCGGCCAAGGACGTCGCGCAGTTGCCGATGCGTCCGGGCCTGTTCGATCAGTTGCAGGCGCGCGGCGACGTGCTGCTGCGGCAGATCGAAAAGACTGTGCGCGATGTCGACTTGCTGCTGTCGCCGGAAATGCGCGACCAGCTGATGGCGACGGCGGCGAGCCTGCAGCACGCCGCCGATGGCGTCACCACGCTCACCGCGCAGATGGGCCCCGCCGTCGGCAAGCTGCCGGGTACGCTCAATCAGCTGGATCAGACGCTCGCGTCGACGAACCGGATGATCACCAGCCTGAACCGTCCGGACGGTCCGCTGGAAGGCACGCTGAACAAGGTCGGCACGGCCGCGCAGCAGGCGGGCGACGCGCTGACAGCGATGAACGCGACGCTGCAGGACATTTCGGCGCGCGTCGGTTACGACACGCTGCCGCGCGTGAATTCGCTGGCGGAAGACGTGCGCTCCGCCGTTCGCTCCGTCGACCGCGCCGCGAACACGTTCGACGAAGCGCCCAACAGCGTGCTGTTCGGCGCGCCGCGCGCCGCGCCCGGTCCTGGCGAACCGGGCTTCGTGTGGCCCGCGGGCCACGCGGCCAAATGAATTTCAAAGGAAACAAGCATGTCACGCTCGATCAACCGTCTCTTCACCTCGCGCGCCGCGCTCGCTGCGGTGCTGCTCGCGTTCGGCGCGCTGGCCGGCTGCGCGGGTAATCCGGCCGCGCTCTCCGATATCCGCTACGACCTCGGCCCGGCCCCGCTGCCGGGCAGCACGGGCACGATGCCGGCCATCAAGGTGCTCGAGGTCACGGCGCCGACCACGCTCGATTCCGACAAGCTCATCTATCGGATGACGTATTCGGACTCGCAGCAGACGGCGTCGTACGCGAACAGCCATTGGACCATGCCACCCGCGCAACTCGTCACGCAGCGGCTGCGCAATGCGCTGTCATCGCGCGGCACGGTGCTTACAGGCGGCGACGGCGTGCGCGCGCCGGTGCTAAAGGTGGACCTCGACGAGTTCGAGCAGGACTTCGACGGCCAGTCGGAGAGTCACGGCTCCGTCACCGCCCGCACGACGCTGTTCGTCGACGGCAAGGTGGTCGGGCAGCGCACCTTCATCGCCCGTGCGCCAGCAAGTTCGGCCGATGCCGCCGGCGGCGCGCGCGCAATCGCCGCGGCCACCGACGACCTCGTCGCGCAGATTTCCGCCTGGCTCGGCGTGCAGGCGCTCGTCGCGCAGCAATGACGCGTTGTCGCGCAGTCACGGGAGCGCTGGATGGCTGACAAGCCGTGGCAGCGGCGGCCGTCGGCGTTTGCGAGGCAGGCGCTGGTGCTGTATGCGGCGCTGATCGTCTACGGGTCGTGGTATCCGTTCTTTGGCTGGCGCTCGCTCGGCATCGGCCCGCTCGACTATCTCTTCGATCCCTTCCCGCAGTATCTGACGGCTTTCGATGTCGTCACGAACGTGCTCGGCTATATGCCGTTCGGCGCGCTGGTCGTGCTCGCCGTCTATCCGCGCTGGCGCGGCGCGATTGCCGTGGCGTTCGCATTCGGGCTCGGCACGCTGCTGTCGGGCTTGATGGAAGCCGTTCAGACCTATCTGCCGACGCGCGTCGCGTCGAATCTCGATCTCGCCGCGAACGCGCTGGGCGCGCTGCTCGGCGCGACGGTAATGTCGCCGTTGACTGGCGCGCTGCTCGATCGCGGCATGCTGCGGCGGATGCGCTTCCTGTGGTTCGAGCGCGATAGCACGGCCGTGATCGGGCTGGCGGCCTTGTGGCCGTTTGCGACGATGTATCCGGCGCCGCTATTGCTCGGCCTGGGCTCATGGCCGCGCGAGCTGTGGCTGCGCTCGGACGCGTCGATGCAGGATGCGTTGCTCGCCTGGGCGCCCGCCGCGTGGCACGTGCCGGCGTGGCCCGCGCTCGTCGCCGCGTGGATGCCCGACGATGCGTGGGAAGCCATCATCACCGCGCTCAATCTGCTGGCGGCAGGCGCGCTCGCCTCGCTGCCGATGCGCGAGCGCGCGCCGCGCGTGCGTCTTCTGATTGCGTTCGTCGTGGCGACGCTCGCCGTCAAGGCGGGCGCGACGTTTCTGCAATCGCAATCGGGCCTCGCGTTCAACTGGGCGACGCCCGGCGCGCTGATCGGTCTCGCCGGCGGTTTTATCGCGATGCTGCTGACGCTGAAGCTGCCGCGCAGCTCGCGCGTCGCGCTCGCGGCGATCGCGCTGGTCGTTTCGCTCGTGGTCGTCAATCTGCTGCCCGTGAATCCGTATTTCGACGTCGTGCTCGCCGACTGGCGGCAAGGCCGCTATCTGCATTTCAACGGCCTCGCGCGCTGGCTCGCGTGGATGTGGCCGTATGCGGCGTTGGTATGGGTCGGATTGTCGGCGGAACGCGCATTGCTGTCGAAGCGGCGCGGGTCGCGTCCGTAGCAGGCATGCATGCTGGGTCGATACCGATGCAGCGACGTCAGCGGCGATCTGCGATGTTCGATCCCCGTCGTTATAATCGACGGGACCTCCTATACCCGCTTACGGCGAGCCGCGTCATGCATGCGCAGCGCTTCGTCCACGCACCTCACACGTCGGCCATCATGGATTCCTTCTTCAAGTATCACGTCTTTTTCTGTCTGAATCAGCGCGAACCGGGCGCAACGCGTCCGAGCTGCGCGAACTGCGGCTCGCAGGAAATGCAGGAATACGCGAAGAAACGCGTGAAACAGCTCGGCCTCGCCGGTCCCGGCCAGGTGCGCATCAACAAATCGGGGTGTCTCGATCGCTGCGAGGAAGGGCCGACTGTCGTCGTGTATCCGGAAGGCGTCTGGTACACGTACGTCGACAAGAGCGATATCGATGAGATCGTCGATTCGCATCTCGCAAACGGCAAGATCGTCGAACGCCTTCTGATCGACCGCTGAGCCCCTGGCGTTTCAACCGCGTCACTCGTCCATACAAGATGAACGTACACACGAAGAAATATCTGATCGACGGCCCGGTGGGCAAGATCGAAGTCGCCGTCGACGTGCCCGACGCCAGCCGCGACGGCGGCGCCGCGCCGCGCGGTATCGCGCTCGTCGCGCATCCGCATCCGCTGTTTGGCGGCACGATGGACAACAAGGTCGCGCAGACGCTCGCGCGCACGCTGGTCCAGCTGAACTACATCACGTATCGCTCGAATTTTCGCGGTGTCGGTGAAACGCAAGGCACGCATGACGCCGGCGTCGGCGAACGCGACGATTTGCGCGCAGTGCTCGACCACATGCGCGCGCAGCCCGGCCACGCCGATTTGCCGCTGGTGCTCGCGGGCTTTTCGTTCGGCACGTTCGTGCTGTCACATGTCGCTGCGCGGCTGCGTGAAGAAGGGCAGGAGATCGAGCGTATGGTGTTCGTCGGCACGGCGGCGAGCCGCTGGGAAGTCGCGCCCGTGCCGGAAAACACGCTCGTGATTCACGGCGAAACCGACGATACCGTGCCCATCCAGTCGGTTTTCGACTGGGCGCAGCCGCAGGAACTGCCCGTCGTCGTGATTCCGGGCGCGGAGCATTTCCTGCATCGCAAGCTGCATATCCTCAAGCGCATCATCGTCGACGCGTGGCGCTGATTTCACGGCGCCGGTGCATCGCGAAAACATGAGCGGCCGCGTGCCGCTCATGTTGTAAAAAGCCCGCGAAAAATGCGGGAAAACTCCATGACATACGGCAAATTGTCAGGCGGCAGCACGTATAATGAGCGCTCTTTTTTGGGCGCAGCATTGCCCGTCTGGTGGATCGAATCGCCTCGCTCGTGAGTTCATGGCAGCGGATTCGGCGCGAGATGCGAGGCGCGCTGCGCGAACCGACCGCGTGACAGACAGTCTGACAAGCAGTCAAAAACATGCCGTGCCGCGCTTTTGTCATTTTTTCACTTGTACCGCTTGTGACACTCGCGCGCGGCGTCGACTGCCAGTCCGGCATCACGCGAAACATCCGAACTGCGCATCCTGCGCACCAGCCCATTTCTGCCCGAATCGATCCTATGCGCTTTTCGAATCCCGGCTCTGTCAGCCTTTCCAGCCTCGCTTCTTTCGTTCCGCAATCCGTCGCCAGCAAGCTGGCACTGGGTCTTGCGCTGCCCGCCGCGCTGATCGCCGGCACCGCGTTCGCGCAGGTGCCGCCGCCGGGCGTGAACGCGCGCTCGTGGGTGCTCGTCGATGCAACCAGCAACCAGGTGCTCGCATCGGGCAATCCGGATGAACGCGTCGAACCGGCGTCGCTGACCAAGCTGATGACCGCTTACCTCACGTTCGAGGCGCTGCAGACCAAGAAGATCACGATGGACCAGTCGATCAATCCAAGCGAGGCCGTGCGCCGCGTGAAGAACGACGAATCGCGGATGTTCATCGAGGCGAACAAGCCCGTCACGGTGCACGATCTCGTCTACGGGATGATCATCCAGTCGGGCAACGACGCCGCTATCGCGCTGGCTGAGCTGGTCGGCGGCAGCGAGGCGCAGTTCGTCAACATGATGAACGCGGAAGCGCAGAAGCTCGGCATGAAGAACACGCACTTCGCCGACGTGAACGGCATGCCCGACGCGCAGCACTACACGACGGCGGGTGACCTCGCCATTCTGTCGGCGCGCCTGATCCGCGACTACCCTGACTACTACAACATCTTCTCGGTCAAGGACTTCACGTATAACAAGATCAAGCAGCCGAACCGCAACCGTCTGCTGTGGATCGACCCGACCGTCGACGGTCTGAAGACCGGCCACACGCAAGCGGCCGGCTACTGCCTGATCGCGAGCGCGAAGCGTCAGCTGCCGGGCGTGCCTGACGCGTCGCGCCGTCTGGTGACGGTGATGATGGGCGAGCAGAAAGAACACGACCGCGTGCAGGACAGCCTGAAGATGCTGAACTACGGCTATTCCGCGTACGACGCGGTGCGTCTGTACAAGGCGAATCAGGTGGTCGAGACGCCGCGTGTCTACAAGGGCTCGCAGGATACCGTGAAGCTCGGCGTCAAGACGGACCAGTACATCACGCTGCCGAAGGGCATGGCCGACAAGGCCAAGCCGCAAGTCGAGCACGTCGATCCGCTGATCGCGCCGCTCGCCGAAGGCCAGCAGGTCGGCACGGTGAAGTTCGTCGCCGACGGCAAGACGCTCGCGCAGGTGCCGCTCGTCGCGCTGCAGGCGGTGCCGCAGGCGGGCATCGTCGGTCGCGTATGGGATTCGATGATGCTGATGTTCAACAAGAAGAAGTAAGCCGGTAACAGGTAGAAAACCTGCGGCTTGCTTTTTCGCCGCACGCAGTCATATAGGGTGATTGCGTGCGGTGAGTAAAGGAGTCGAGGATGAATGCCGTGAAAGAATCATTGATAGATTTTCCGTGTGATTTCCCCATCAAGGTGATGGGCAAGTCGCACCCGGATTTCCAGACGACGATCGTCGAGGTGATCCGCCAGTTCGATGGCGGTTTCGATGCGGAACGTATCGAAGTGCGGCCGTCGAGCGGCGGCAACTACACCGGTTTGACGGTGACGGTGCGTGCGCTGAATCGCGAGCATCTGGATGATATTTACCGGGCGTTGACCGGGCATCCGATGGTGAAGGTCGTGCTGTAAATGATGCTCCGGCGAGCGGACGAGGGCGCGCTCAGCGCTCCGTCTGCGCCGCCGCTTTCCGGACGTGCAACGCGTCCGGCTCAGCTTGTGTCTCTTTCTTTCCCTGCGTTTTATCCGTCGTCGAGCGCTTCGCGCTCTCGCTACACGCGCTCTCGAATAGTTGCTTGAAGCGCCCGACCTCGTCGAACACCCAGTCGCGGAACGCCTTCACGCGAGCCGTCTGCAGCATCTGCGGCGTGCAGATGAAGAAGTATTGCCACGGACTCGGTCCGTCGATATCGAACAGCCGTACGAGCCTGCCTGCCGCGACTTCGTGCATCGCGAGCGAGCGGCGCGTCAGCGCGATGCCCTGGCCGTCGCTGGCCGCCTGCAGCAGATTCGACGAATCCTGATACAGCACGCCGCGCTTCGGCTCCGGCCAGTCCGTGAGACCGGCCGCGTCGAACCACGGACGCCATAGCTCGTCGTCGGAGCGTAGCAGCGGCACGTTGGCGAGGTCGGTGGGCACTTTCGGCAGATTGCCGCCGTTGAAGGTCGGCGAGCATGCCGGAAAGAACACCTCTTCGAGCAGCAGCTCGGCGTGCAGCCCCGGATAGTCGCCGTAGCCGAAGCGGATCGCGCAATCGACGTCGTCGCGGGCGAAATCGGTGAGCGCGTTGGTCGACAGCAGTTCGAGATCCCACTGCGGATTCGCCTCGATGAAGCTGCCGATGCGTGGTGTCACCCAGCGCGCCGCAAACGACGACAGCATCGACACGACCAGCCGCCGGTCGCGGTCGCCGGCGCGAATCTCGCGCGTCGCTTCCGCCAGCGAGATCAGCGCCGTGCGCACCTGCGCGGCATAGCGTCGGCCGATATCGGTGAGCCGCACGCGCTTGCCGTCGCGGGCGAAGAGCTTCACGCCCAGCTCTTCTTCGAGCGCGCGAATCTGATGACTGACGGCGCCGTGCGTAACGTACAGCTCGTCGGCGGCGCGCGAAAAGCTCTCATGACGGGCGGCGGCCTCGAAGGCCTTGATCGCGTTCAGTGCTGGCAGCTGGCGGAGGTCCATCGCAATTTTTCTCACATGAGGGTGAAAATTGATCGTTTGGCGTAAACCCTTGTCGCATATACGATTGTAGCCATGAAACGATTTTTGGCGAGGCCATCATGCGAGAAATTTCCTCTAGCATCACGTTTGAGATCGTAGCTGGTGAAACCGTTCCGATGAAGATCACGCGCAGCACGCGCCTGGCTGTTTCAGGCGGCGCGGTGTGGGTGACGCGCAGCGACGACGTCGAAGATTACTGGCTCGAACCGGGCAAGACGCTGCGTCTGCGGCGCGGCGAGCGGCTGTGGCTGTCCGTCGAACGCGGCACGCAGGCGCGGGTTGCGTTTTACGTGCCGACGCGGCCGGAGCAAAAGGCGCTCAACTGGGCCGCGCGCGTCAGCGAACGTCTTGGCGCGTGGCTGCGCTCCGGATGGCGCACGGTCTGATCGCTGCTTCTGATCCCAGTTATTGCCCGCGTGGCCGGCGAGGCGCGCGGGATTTCGGTAAACTGCCGGAATCATGTGTGCCACGCCGGTTTCACCGTCCCCCGAGTCTTCGAGTTCCATCCAGCCGGACGCCGTTGCGTCCGACGCCGCAGCGCAAAGTCACTCCGCGCAGCCGGTGATCGTGCGCTGGCGCGGCTCGGAAGACTATCAGGTCAGCTTCGACGCGATGCGCGCGTTCACCGATTCGCGTACCGCCGAAACATCAGACGAAATCTGGCTCGTCGAACATCCTCCCGTTTTCACGCTCGGCCAGGCGGGCGATCCCGCGCATCTGCTCGCCGCAGACAGCGGCATTCCCCTCGTCAAGGTTGATCGCGGGGGCCAGATCACGTATCACGGTCCGGGCCAGGTGGTCGCTTATCTGTTGCTCGATTTGCGCCGTCGCAAGCTGATGGTGCGCGAGCTGGTGACGCGGATCGAGCAGGCCGTGATTGACACACTCGCGGCGTATAATCTCGCCGGTGAACGCAAGGCGGGCGCGCCGGGCATCTATGTCGCGCCCGAGCAGCCGGACGCCGGGTTGCACGTTGGCGCGAAGATCGCCGCGCTGGGCCTGAAAATCCGTAGCGGGTGCAGTTATCACGGCGTCAGCCTCAACGTGAAAATGGACCTGCAGCCGTTTCTCGACATCAACCCGTGCGGTTACGCGGGGCTCGAAACAGTCGATATGGCGACGCTTGGCGTCGCAGCCGGCTGGGACGGCGTAGCCCGAACCCTTGCAGCAAGCCTCATCGCCAACATCGACGGCATCCCCGCAGCCGTCGGCCTACCTCAGGCCGGTGCCATCACCGCCTGACTGGAACGAACGAATGACTGACGTTACCGCGAATCCCGCAGCCTCGAGTCCTGTCAACGCCGCCGCTCCGGCGCCCTACGACGCGACCGCCAAGCAGAAGGCGCAAGCCAAGACCGCGCGCATTCCGATCAAGATCGTTCCGATCGAAAAACTGAAGAAGCCCGACTGGATTCGCGTGAAGGCGGCGACGGGCAGTTCGCGTTTCTACGAGATCAAGCAGATTTTGCGTGAGCACAATTTGCATACGGTGTGCGAGGAAGCGAGCTGCCCGAACATCGGCGAATGCTTCGGCAAGGGCACCGCGACGTTCATGATCATGGGCGACAAGTGCACGCGCCGCTGCCCGTTCTGCGACGTTGGTCACGGCCGGCCCGACCCGCTCGATCCGGAAGAGCCGCTGAACCTCGCGCGCACGATCGCCGCGCTGAAGCTGAAGTATGTCGTGATTACGAGCGTCGATCGCGACGATCTGCGTGATGGTGGCGCGGCGCACTTCGTCGAGTGCATCGCGAAGACGCGCGAGCTGTCGCCGGAAACCCGCATCGAAATCCTGACGCCGGACTTCCGTGGCCGTCTCGATCGTGCAATCGGCATCCTGAACGCAGCGCCGCCCGATGTGATGAACCACAACCTCGAAACGGTGCCGCGTCTGTACAAGGAAGCGCGCCCCGGTTCGGACTATGCGCATTCGCTGAAGCTGCTGAAGGACTTCAAGGCGCTGCATCCCGATGTCGCGACGAAGTCTGGTTTGATGGTTGGGCTTGGCGAAACGGAAGAAGAAATCCTGCAGGTGATGCGCGATCTGCGCGAGCACAACGTCGATATGCTGACGATTGGGCAGTACCTGCAGCCGTCGGAGCACCATCTGCCCGTGCGTGCGTATGTGCACCCGGACACATTCAAGATGTACGAGGAAGAAGCGTACAAGATGGGGTTCACGCACGCGGCGGTTGGCGCGATGGTGCGGTCGAGTTATCACGCTGATGTGCAGGCGCACGATGCCGGCGTTGTGTGAGGTTTGTATTTGTCTATTGGCAGATGCCGTCTGACTGAAAATGCCCGCGCAAGCGGGCTTTTTTTGTGGTTCATCGCACGTTGCTGGGTGGTGTTTTTGCTTTTGCGCTGGCATCCGCGTTATGCCTTCGTGCTTCATGCGTTGCCCCGCACAGGGGCGACGCGTGACCGGCAAACACCATATAGCGGATGCCAGCCCAAAACCAAAAACACCAAAAGCGCATGCGCAACGCCAAAACATACCCAGCATGCGCAGCCCCCTCACATTCTGTTGCAAATGCCACAAAAAAACAAAACACACAAAACTACAACAACGCAAATCTATGCAACACTAGGCAGCAAGAGATCCGGACGCATGCGTCCCGCAACAACGGCGCAGGCTTTCCGGGCGATCGCGGAAGTCCTGAAGCGTCGTGCCTATGTTGATCCTGTTGAACTTGCTGTCGGGTGTCGCGTTGCTGGTGTGGGGCACGCATATCGTGCGCACCGGTATTCTGCGCGTGTGGGGCGCCGATCTGCGACGCGCGTTGGCGCGCAGCACGAATAGCCGTGCAAAGGCATTCGCGGCAGGTGTCGGCGTCACGAGTCTCGTGCAGAGCAGCAATGCCACGGCGATGATCGTCACGTCGTTCGCGGCTCAAGGCATGCTGCCGCTCGCAAGCGGCCTCGCCATCATGCTCGGCGCCGATGTCGGCACGGCGCTGATGGCACGCATTCTCACACTCGATCTATCGTGGTTGTCGCCGTTTCTGATCGTCTTCGGCGTGCCGCTTTTCCTCTCTCGCAAGCAGAACCGTCTGGGCCAGGTCGGCCGCACGGCAATCGGGCTGGGGCTGATTCTGCTGGCGTTGCATCTGATCGTCGGAGCCGCGCAGCCGATGATGCACGGCGCCGGCGTGCGCGTCATGTTCGGCGCATTGACGGGCGATACGATGCTCGACGCGCTGGTCGGCGCGACCTTCGCCGTCATTTCGTATTCGAGTCTCGCAGCCGTGCTGCTGACGGCGACGCTAGCGTCGTCGGGCGTGATCTCGCTGAAGGTGGCGCTGTGTCTCGTGATCGGCGCGAACCTCGGCAGCGGACTGCTCGCGCTGGCGGGCACGGTCGCGCAAAATACGGCGGCGCGCCGGCTTGCGCTCGGCAGCCTCGCGTTCAAGCTCGCGGGCGCGCTGCTGATCCTGCCGTTCACATCGCTGCTCGCGCGTGGCTTGCCTGTCCTGATCAACAATCCCCGCGAATCCGTAGTCGGCTTCCATGTGATCTACAACACGCTGCGCTGCTGCGCATGCATGCCGCTGATCGATGCCGTCGCGCGTGCGTGCTGCCGTGTGCTGCCCGAGCGGCCTGACCCAAACGGCCAGCTTCGTCCGATTCATCTCGACACCGCATCACTTGCGACGCCCGCGCTCGCGCTCTCGAACGCCGCGCGCGAAGTGCTGCGCATCGGCGATATCGTGCGGGCGATGCTCGACAACGTCTCGCATCTGATTCATCACAACGATCTGGTCAAGGCGCGCGACACGATTCGCATGGACGACGACGTCGATCATCTCTATGCCGAGGTCAAAACCTATCTCGCGCGAATTTCACGCGAGCAACTGGATGACGCCGACAGCCGCCGCTGGACCGATATCATCGCGCTGACGATCAACCTCGAACATGCGGGCGACATCATCGAGCGCATCGTCACCGATATCGAAGAGAAGAAGATTGCGCACCGGCTCGCGTTTTCGGAAGAGGGCTTGAGCGAACTCGACGATTTGCATACGCGGCTGGTCGGCAATCTGCAACTGGGCATGTCGGTGTTCCTGAACAACGACCTGCGTTGCGCGGAGTTGCTGCTCGCGGAGAAGGAACGCTTCCGCGATCTCGAGCGTGCGTATTCGTACAAGCACCTCGATCGGCTCGCGGGACAGACGTTGCGCAGCGTCGAAACGAGCGCGCTGCATCTCGATGTTATCAGCGACATGAAGCGGCTCAACTCGCTGTTCTGCTCGACCGCTTACCCGGTGCTCGATGCGGCAGGTGCACTGCACGATACGCGGTTGCGCAAGCGTATGCATGAAGAGGTGCCGGCCGTGACCGCGCCGCAGCAAATCTGACGCGGCGCGCGCGTGACATCAGGCAAGTATCACCTTGCCCACTTTGCGCTTGAGTTGCGCGAACGTCGCGACTTCCGTCGCCTTGCGGTTGGTGATCAGCAGATCGATCTTCTCGGGCGGGCAGTACGCGATGCGGCTGCGCTGGCCGATCTTGCTGTAGTCCGCGAGTATCACGACGCTATCCGCGTTGGCGACCATCGCGCGCGCGACTTCCGTTTCCGCGCGATCGTAGTTGCTCGCGCCATGCTTCGGATCGACGCCAACAGGCGACAGCAGCGCGAAATCCGCGCGATAGCGCTGGATATCGAGAATCGTCGTCTCGCCTGTGGTGGATAGCGCACGGTCGCTGATCGAGCCGCCCAGCAGAATGACTTCGTTTGCCGACGACTCGCGTTTGTCCGGCGCGCCGCGCATCTTCATCGCGACATCGATCGAGTTGGTGATGATGGTCAGATTGGCAAGCTTCGCGAGTTCATCGGCGAGCGCCGCCGTGGTCGTGCCGGCATCGATGAAAAGCGTCTGTCCGCTCGCGACCACACCCGTCGCCGCCTTCGCGATTGCCTTCTTCGACTTTACGTGCGCCTGTGCGCGTTCGGAGATGGGCGCTTCGTCGGCGGGCTTGATCGCGCCGCCATGCACGCGGCGCAACTCGCCGAGCGCTTCGAGATCGAGCAGGTCGCGCCGCACGGTTTCGCGCGATACGCCCAGGTCCGCCATGATGCGCTCTGTCGAGACGCGTTTGAGTGTCGAGAGCAGCGCGCGTATTCGTTGATGACGGTCTTCCTGCCACATGCGTATCGTCCCTCGCCTGGTCGTATTTAACGTTTTGCGTCCTGCTCGCGCTCTGCTCTTTGTGCCGCTTGCTATGCGCGCGTTTCCGTATAAACCACTACCAACGGATTATGTCGATGCGATGTCAAAATGCATGACAGGCGGGTTGCCTGTGTCCTTTGCGGTTGTATTTTTTTGGGAGCTTGCAACTTTGGGTATTTGTATTTAGCCTTCGCATTTTGAGACATTCGCGCCCGATTTGAAACATCGCGAACAGCGCATTTTCGAAAACGAAATGAAATATCCGCTGCGCAATGTTCCTGGCAAGCGGGATGTCGTGCATTGACAAGCTGCGTCGCTTCGCGGATGGGAGGGCATCCATTCGCGATCCTCAGAATAAGATACATCGGCGCACGCAGGCCGCAGTTCCATCAGATCTTTGTGAAGGCAAGCACGATGGGCAACGGGATCGATCAGGCATTAATCGCAGACTGGCCGTATCCACGGCGCGTCGCGCATCGCATTGGCGGCAAGCTCGCGCCGGAGAACACGCTCGCGGGCTTCGAGATGTGCGCGCGCTTCGGCTACAAGATGATCGAGTTCGACGCGAAGCTCTCTTCCGACGACCAGATTTTCCTGCTGCACGACGACGACCTGGACCGCACGACCAACGGCCACGGCCCGGCCGCGCAGCACACGTGGCATCAACTGGCATCGCTCGATGCAGGCGCCTGGTTCGATCCGCGCTTCGCAGACGAACGCCTGCCGACGCTCTCACAGGTAGCGGCGCGCTGCACGAGTGAAGCAATTGCAGCGAACATTGAAATCAAGCCTTGTCCTGGCCGCGACGAAATCACGGGGCGCCTTGTCGCGCTCGCGGCCAAAGACCTGTGGCGCGCGCAGAAGCCGCTTCTGTCTTCGTTCTCATTCGAAGCATTGAAAGCCGCGCGCGACGCCGCGCCGTCGCTGCCGCGCGGCATGTTGTTCGAGGCGCTGCCCGACGACTGGCTCGCCATCGTGCGCGAACTCGGCTGCGTATCGCTGCATGCCGACCACAAGCATCTGACGCAACAGAACATCCGCGCGATCCGGGATGCCGGCCTGCGCGTGCTCGCGTACACGGTGAACGAGCCGGCCCGCGCGCGTGAACTGGCGAAGTGGGGCGTTGACATGATTTGTACCGATCGCCTCGATATGATCGGCGCGGACGTCGTGAGCTAAGTCAAAAGCGTGCGCACGCGCACATCGAAAGACGTCGACATGCAGTTTTCCTAACGTAGCAATTTTCGGCAGAGGATGAGAAAACTATGAAACCGACCACGTTGCGTTGTTTCATTTCGGCGTCGGCGCTGGCCGGCGTGGCAGCCGCGGGGAATGCCGTCGCAGCGCCGCCCGATGCGCTCGTCGCCGCGGCGAAGCAGGAAGGACAGCTGACCGTGATCGCGCTGCCGCACGACTGGTGCGGCTATGGTCCGATGATCGCGGACTTCCAGAAGAAGTACGGCATCAAGATCAACGAACTGAATCCCGATGCCGGTTCCGGCGACGAGATCGAAGCGATCAAGGCGAACAAGGGCAACAAGGGTCCGCAGGCGCCCGACGTGATCGACGTCGGTCTGTCGTTCGGTCCGGCGGCGAAAGCGCAAGGTCTGCTGCAGCCGTACAAGGTGTCGACGTGGAAGTCGATCGCGAACGAGAACAAGGATCCTGAAGGCTACTGGACGGGCGACTATTACGGCGTGCTGTCGTTCGAAGTGAACGCCGACATGATCGACAAGGTCCCGACCGACTGGGCGGATCTGCAAAAGTCCGACTACAAGAACGCCGTGTCGCTCGCGGGCGATCCGCGCTCGGCGAACCAGGCAATCCAGGGCGTGTACGCCGCCGGTCTTTCCGCTGCCAAGGGCGATGCGAGCAAGGCCGCGCAAGCCGGTCTCAAGTACTTCGCCGATCTGAACAAGAACGGCAACTTCGTACCCGTGATCGGCAAGGCCGCATCGCTCGCGCAAGGCACGACACCCATCATCGTGCGCTGGGACTACAACGCGCTCGCGGATCGCGACACGCTGAAGGGCAATCCGAAGGTGCAGGTGGTCGTGCCGAAGACGGGCGTGGTTGCTGGCGTCTACGTGCAGGCGATCAGCGCATTCGCGCCGCATCCGAACGCCGCGAAGCTGTGGCTGGAATACCTGTACTCGGACGAAGGCCAGATCGGCTGGCTGACGGGCTATTGCCACCCGATCCGCTACAACGAGCTGGTGTCGCAGAAGAAGGTGCCGCAGGCGCTGCTCGACAAGCTGCCGCCCGCATCGGCGTACAAGAACGCCGTGTTCCCGACGCTGCAGCAGCAGGACGCGACGAAGGAAGTCGTGACGAAGCAGTGGGACTCCGTGGTCGGCGCGAACGTCAAGTAAGCGCTGCATGATGCGATGCGGGCCACGCTTTCGGTCCGCATCGCGCGCCGGATGGAACGGCGAGACGAAGCGGTTGAGTTTGTTCGAGGGTGAGTTATGAGCGCTTCATCGGGAGCCGGGCCGGGCGGTCAGGCGGACCTGCTGGTTCCGTCCGTGCCGCAACCTGCGCCGAAGGTCGACGGCCCGGGCCGGACGTCGCCTGTCTGGACATGGATCGGCGTGCTGCCGTTCTTCATCTTCGCGCTGCTGTTCCTGATTCTGCCGACGGGCTTCCTGATGGTCGGCGCGTTCCAGGACGCGCAAGGCCACTTCACGTTCGCCAACATGCGCGAGCTGTTCCAGGAAGGCGTGATGGACGCCTACTGGATCAGCTTCAAGGTCAGTGCGGCTTCGGCATTCGGCGGCGCGGTGCTCGGCTCGCTGCTCGCGTGGGCGGCCGTGCACGGCAAGCTGCCAGGCTGGATTCGTCCGACGCTGATGACGTTCTCCGGCGTCGCCTCGAACTTTGCGGGCGTGCCGCTCGCGTTTGCGTTCATCTGCACATTGGGGCGCGTCGGTCTCGTGACAGTGCTGCTGAAGAAGTACGCGGACATCAATCTCTATTCGACGGGCTTCAGCATCCTGAGCTTCTTGGGCCTGACGATCACCTACCTGTATTTCCAGATTCCATTGATGGTGCTGATCATCACGCCCGCACTCGACGGCCTGAAGCGCGAATGGCGCGAGGCGTGCGATTGTCTCGGCGGCACGGCTTATCAGTATTGGCGCCATGTCGCGTTGCCCGTGCTGTGGCCGAGCGTGCTCGGCGCGACGCTGCTGCTGTTCGCGAACTCGTTCGGCGCGGTGGCGACGGCGTATGCGCTGACGGGCAGCTCGCTGAACATCGTGACCATCCTGCTCTATGCGCAGATTCGCGGCGACGTGCTGCACAACCAGAACCTCGGGTATGCGCTCGCGCTCGGCATGATTCTCGTGACGGGGCTGTCGAATGGCGGCTATATCTGGCTGCGTTCGCGTGTTGAGAGGGGCCGCCGATGAACAGGCAATCGCGCGTGGGCGCATGGACGGCGATGATCGTCGGCTCCCTGTACTTCCTGATTCCGCTGATCGCGACCTTCGAATTCAGTCTGCGCATGCGGCGCGGCACATACAGCTTCGATGCGTACAAGGTGGTGCTTGGCGACCCGCATTTTCAGGCGTCGTTCGGTTATTCGATTTTGATGGCGCTGCTGACGATCGTCGTCGGCGTGCTGCTCGTCGTGCCGACGGCGTACTGGGTGCAACTGCGCCTGCCGAAGCTGCGCGGCATCGTCGAGTTCATCACGCTGCTGCCGCTCGTCGTGCCTGCCATCGTGATCGTGTTCGGCTATCTGCGCATCTACAACAGCAGTTCGATTCTGCCGCTCACGTCGAACGAACGCGCGACCGATCTGCTGCTCGTGTTCGGCTACGTGACGTTGTCGTTGCCGTACATGTACCGCGCGGTCGATGCCGGCCTGCGCGCCGTCGATATCCGCTCGCTGACGGAAGCGGCCGAATGCCTCGGCGCGAACTGGCCGACCATTCTCTTCAAGGTGATCTTTCCGAATATCCGCTCGGGCATTCTGTCGGGCGCGTTTCTCACCTTTGCGGTCGTGATCGGCGAGTTCACGCTCGCGAGCCTGCTGGACCGGCCGGCGTTCGGCCCGTATCTGCAGCTGATCGGCGCGAACCGCGCGTACGAACCGTCGGCGCTCGCGATCATCGCGTTCGCGGTCACGTGGGCGTCGATGGGACTGATCCAGGTGTTCGGTTCCGCGCGCACGCTCGCCGCGCAAAAACCCTGATGTTGAATTGAGGCATCGTCATGGCATTTCTTGAGATCGACAATCTGCACAAGGCGTTCGGCGCGAACACGGCGCTGCATCACTTCGACATGAAGATCGAGCGCGGCGAGTTCATCACGTTCCTCGGGCCGTCGGGTTGCGGCAAGACGACGGTGCTGCGCATGATCGCCGGCTTCGAATCGCCGACGCGCGGCACGATCCGCCTCGACGGCCGCGACGTCACGCATCTGCGTACGCGGCAGCGCAAGGTCGGCATGGTGTTTCAGTCGTATGCGCTGTTTCCGAACATGACGGTCGCGGACAACATCGGCTTTGGACTGAAGATCGCGCATCGTCCGCAAAGCGAGATCAAGAAGCGCGTCGACGAGATGCTGCAACTGATCAAGCTGCCGCATCTGGGCGAGCGGTATCCGTGGCAACTGTCGGGCGGCCAGCAGCAGCGCGTCGCGCTGGCGCGCGCGCTCGCGGGCAAGCCGCAAGTGCTGCTGCTCGACGAACCGCTGTCGGCCCTCGACGCGAAAATCCGCATTTCGCTGCGCCAGGACATTCGCGCGCTGCAGCGCGAACTCGGCATCACGTCGATCTTCGTCACGCACGATCAGGAAGAAGCGCTATCGATTTCCGACCGCATCGTCGTGATGAACGAAGGTCGCGTCGAGCAGGTCGGCACGCCGCTCGAAATCTACAACTTTCCGCGCACGCGGTTCGTCGCGTCGTTCGTCGGCACGCTGAATATTCTGTCGGGGCATGTGGTTGATCCGTCCACAGGCCGCATGGCCGTCGACGGCCAGGAATTGCACACCACGCAGGCGCTGCCCGCCGATGATACCGGCAAGAAGCGGATGCTCGCGCTGCGTCCCGAGGCGATCGTGCTGGAACCGCCCGTCGCGGGCCGCAACACGCTGACGGCGACCGTCGAGGACGTGAGCTTTCTCGGCGCGATCGTGCGCATCCGGACACGCGTGAAAGACGAAGTGATTTCGCTCGATGTCTTCAACGATCCGAACCGCCGTTTGCCCGAACGCGGCCAGCCGGTGGCGCTCGGTTTCTCGCATGAGAACCTGCTCGTGCTCGAAGAAGGCGTTCAGGGTTAGCCCTGGGTTTGCTGGAGAAGGGCGTTCGGGATTCCGGACGCCCGGATTCCGGATTTCCGGAAACCCGGAAGTCTACGTGCATCGGCGCTTCAAAATTATCTTAAAAATCAGCGCATTACCTCTGTTTTGCGCGCTGGCATCGACCTTGCAAAAAGAAAGCGCGGCCGCAACGGCCCGTCCACTACAAAGCAAGGAGACAACGATGCTCGAGTTCCTGTTCTGGTCCCTCTGATTTCGTCGTCTGTTCGCGGCTCTGTCTGCGCGCACGACGCACGTCAATTCGTTCGTCCATGCGATGCGTGGCCAGCCTCCGGTCCACCCAAGCCTTACTCCACTGCAGGAACACCATCGTGAAGAAACCTTTCTATAAAGTCCTCTACGTGCAGGTGATCGTCGCGATCATCATCGGCATTGCGCTGGGGCACTTCTATCCCGCGCTCGCCACCGACATGAAACCGCTCGGCGACGGGTTCATCAAGCTCATCAAGATGGTGATCGGCCCGATCATCTTCTGCACCGTGGTGACGGGCATCGCGGGCATGGAAGACATGAAGAAGGTCGGTCGCGTCGGCGGCAAGGCGCTGCTGTACTTCGAAATCGTGTCGACGTTCGCACTGGTGCTCGGCCTCGCGGCCACGCACCTGTTGAAACCGGGCGTCGGCTTCAACATCGACCCGGCCACGCTCGACGGCAAGGCAGTCGCGTCGTACGCCGCGAAGGCGCACGGCCAGACGACCGTCGATTTCTTCATGCATATCATTCCGGACACGCTGTCGTCGGCGTTCGCGCAGGGTGAAATCCTGCAGATCCTGCTGATCGCGCTGCTGTTCGGCGCGGTGCTCGCAACGGCGGGCGACAAGGGCAAGCCGGTGGTGAACTTCATCGAAAGCCTGTCGCACATCCTGTTCGGCATCGTGAAGATCATCACGAAGCTGGCGCCGATCGGCGCGTTCGGTGCGATGGCGTTCACGATCGGCAAGTACGGCATCGGCTCGCTGGTTCCGATGCTCAAGCTGATCGGCACGTTCTATCTGACGTCGATCGTGTTCGTGGTCGTGGTGCTCGGTATCATCGCGCGCATGGTCGGCTTCAACATCCTGCGCTTCGTCGCGTACATCAAGGAAGAGATGCTGATCGTGCTGGGCACCAGCTCGTCGGAAGCGGCGCTGCCGCAACTGATGCTGAAGCTCGAAAAGCTCGGCTGCTCGCGCTCGGTGGTGGGCCTCGTCGTGCCGACGGGCTACTCGTTCAACCTCGATGGCACGAACATCTACATGACGATGGCCGTGCTCTTCATCGCGCAAGCAACCAACACCGACCTCACGTGGGGCCAGCAACTGACGCTGCTCGCGGTGACGATGTTGACGTCGAAGGGCGCAAGCGGGGTGACGGGCGCAGGCTTCATCACGCTCGCCGCAACGCTCGCCGTCGTGCCGACCATTCCGCTGTCGGGCATGGTGCTGATTCTCGGCATCGACCGCTTCATGAGCGAATGCCGTGCGCTGACGAACATCGTCGGCAATGGTGTGGCGACGATCGTCGTGTCGGCCTGGGAAAAGGAACTGGACCGTGCGAAGCTGCGTAGCGAGATGCGCCGCGATGTGTCGGTTAGCGAAGCGGCTGAGGTCTGAGCCATGAAAGCGGCGCCGCGGCAACACGGCGCGGCGCCGCATGCAACGCAGGCGCCGTCCGCGCAGACGCAAGCGCGTGCGGCAGCCGAAGCGCTCGACGAGTTCGACGCGTTCGGCGATGAGGAGCGATATGCCACAATAGGCGATCCTCATCGAACGACTCCCGCCATCGTGACGCGCCGCCTGTTGATCCTGTTCGCGCTCGTCGCCGGGCTCGTGGCGGCCTGCGGACTCACGTGGACCATCACGTGGCAGCACGGCATCGATACGCTGCGGCGCAACGCCGCCGTGCGTGCGGACCGCACCACAGCCGCCCTCAAGAGCACGCTCGAACGCTACGAGTCGCTTCCCTATCTGCTTGGCGAACATCCCATCGTGCAAGACGCACTCGCGTCGCCGGATGCGGACAACGTCGCGCGCGCCAATCAATATCTCGAAGACCTCAATCGCCGTGCCCGTGCGAATGTCGCGTACATCGTCACGGCATCGGGCCGCTGCGTGGCGGCGAGCAACTGGAATCAGCCCGACAGCTTCATCGGCCAGGAGTATCTGTTCCGGCCGTATTTCGTCGAAGCGGTGAAGGGCAAGGTCGGGCGCTTCTTCGGCATCGGCACGACTTCGCTCGATCCGGGCTATTACATCTCGCAACCGGTGCGCCGCGACGGCAAGATCGTCGGTGTGGCGGTCGTCAAGCTGAATCTCGAATGGTTCCAGGGCGCGGACGCGTCGGAGCCGCTCATCGTCACCGACGATCACGGCGTGATCTTCCTGTCGTCGGTGCCTGCGTGGAAGTACCACACGGTCAAGCCCCTAACCAGCGACGTGATCGCGTCGATCTTCGACACGCGCCAGTATGCGCGCCAGCCGATTGCGCCGCTGCCGATGTCGGTGGTGCGCACGCTCGAAGGCGGCGCGCAGATCGTGCGCATCGGCGGTGGGCGCGGCGGAAACTATGCGGCGCCGCGTTTCCTGGCATCGCAGCGCATGCTCGGCGAGCCGGACTGGCGTCTCATCACGATGGCGCCCATCGATCCCGTCAACGCCGACGCGCGTTACGCGACGATCGTGACGGGCTTCGGCTACGTGTCGCTCTGTCTGCTGCTGTTCTACTGGCGCATGCGCCGCGCGCGCGTGCGCGAAGTGATGCGCAGCCGCGCGCTATTGCAGAAGGCGTATGCGGAACTCAACCAGCGCGTGGCCGAACGCACGGCCGACCTGTCGCAGGCGAACGAGCAACTGACGAAGGAAGTGAGCGAGCGAACGCGCGCCGAGCAGGAACTACGCGCCGCGCACGACGAACTGATTCAGGCGAGCAAGCTCGCCGCGCTCGGCCAGATGGCGGCGGGCATCACACATGAGTTGAACCAGCCGCTTGCCGCATTGCGCGGCTTCTCCGACAACACGCGTGTGTTTCTCGAACGCGGCGATCATGAATCGGCGAAGGAAAACCTCGAAGCGATCGCCGCGCTCACCGAACGCATGGGCAAGATCACGAATCAACTGAAGCTGTTCGTCGGCCGTGCGCGCCCTCGCAATGCGCGCGCAGGCGTGGCGCGCGCGCTGCGCAATGTGTTGGCGCTGCTGCAGAAACGCTTGCAGGGCGTGACGGTCGAGGTATCGTTGATCGACGAGGGCGCGGCGCCCGTTCGCTTCAATCTCGACAGCGACGATCCGAGGTTCGTCGCGCATTGCGACGATCTGCGGCTCGAACAGGTGCTGATCAATCTGCTCGGCAACGCGCTTGATGCGGTGGCAGGTATGCCTGCGCCGCGCATTGCGATCGACGTGCAAACGTCGCAGGAATCGCTTGCGATCATCGTGAGCGACAATGGTCCAGGCATTCCCGACGACGTGTTGCCGCGTCTCTTCGAGCCGTTCTTCACGACGAAGGAAATGGGCCAGGGGCTGGGGCTGGGTCTGGCGATCTGTTCGTCGATTGCACGCGATTGCGGCGGCTCGCTCGTTGCGCGCAACAACGCGCAAGGCGGCGCCGAGTTCATGCTGACGCTGCGCCGCGCGCAGGCGCAGGCAACCGATATCGCGGGCTCCGTCGCGACGGGCTCGTGATTCAAAGCGTATTCAAGGTGTGGGAAACACAATGATCAAGGGCTTGCAGGTCCTCTATATCGAAGACGACGAACTCGTGCGGCGCGCGAGCGTGCAAAGCCTGCAACTCGCAGGGTTCGAAGTGGTCGGGCATGCGTCGGTGGAGTCGGCGGCGAAGCTGATCAGCGCGGAGTTTTCCGGCGTGATCGTCAGCGATATCCGCCTGCCGGGCGCGAGCGGCCTCGATCTGCTCGCGCAATGCCGCGAGCGCGCGCCCGACGTGCCCATCATTCTCGTCACGGGTCACGGCGATATTTCGATGGCCGTGCAGGCGATGCGCGACGGCGCGTACGACTTCATCGAAAAGCCGTTCCCTTCCGAGCGGCTGATCGAAACCGTGCGCCGCGCGCTGGAGCGCCGCACGCTGGTGCTCGAAAACCTCGCGCTGCGCCGCGAACTGGCGGAACAGGGGACGCTCGCGCCGCGCATCATCGGGCGCAGTCTCGCCATCGAGCAGGTGCGCAAGCTGATCGCGAACGTCGCGCCGACGGATGCGTCGGTGCTGATCAACGGCGATACGGGCGCGGGCAAGGAACTGATCGCACGCAGCTTGCACGAACTGTCGCCGCGCCGGGACAAGCCGTTTCTCGCGGTGAATTGCGGCGCACTGCCGGAGCCGATGTTCGAGTCGGAGATGTTCGGCTATGAACCGGGCGCGTTTACGGGCGCGGCGAAGCGGCGCATCGGCAAGCTCGAGCATGCTTCGGGCGGCACGCTCTTTCTCGACGAGATCGAAAGCATGCCGCTCGCGCTGCAGGTCAAGCTGCTGCGCGTGTTGCAGGATGGCGTGCTGGAGCGGCTCGGGTCGAACCAGCCGATACGCGTCGATTGCCGCATCGTCGCGGCAGCGAAGGGCGACATGACCGACCATGTCGCGTCGGGCACGTTCCGGCGCGATCTGCTGTACCGGCTCAACGTGGTGACGATCGCGCTGCCGCCGCTGTCGGAACGGCGCGAAGATATCGTGCCGCTGTTCGAGCATTTCCTTCTGGATGCGGCCGTGCGCTATCAGCGTCCCGCGCCGATTCTCACCGACCGTCAGCGCACGAACCTGATGCAGCGCGAATGGCCGGGCAACGTGCGCGAGTTGCGCAACGCGGCGGATCGCTTCGTGCTGGGCGTCGGCGACGATACGGTCGCCGCTCCCGCCGACGATGCCCTGACGTCGATCACGCAGCCTTTGAAGGAACGCGTCGAGCAGTTCGAGCGGGCGGTGATCGCCGAAGCGCTGGAGCAGACGGGCGGCGCCGTCGCGGTGGCGGCGGACAGGTTGCAAGTCGGCAAGGCGACGCTTTACGAGAAGATCAAGCGCTATGGCCTGGCGGCGCGTGGGGAAAGTGAGAGGTGAAGCTGAAGTGAAGTGCTGCTGACGGCGGGTTGCGCTATGAAGATGTCAGCGCGACGCCCGCCGTAGAAGAGAGAAATCCGGCGGATCAGGACGTGCCGAGCGCCTTTGCCAGCAACTGATCGAGTTCCGCGAACTGCGGCTCGCCGACATAGCGCTTCAGCACCTTGCCGTTGCGGTCGATCACGAACGTAGTCGGCGTGAGTTGCACGTTGCCGAACTGCTTCGCAGCCGTTCCGTCATCCATCGCGACCTTGAACGGCAGGCGGCGCGTTTCCGTGTAGTTCGTCACGTACATCGGCGCGTCGTAGCTCATCGCGACCGCGACGAACTCGAGCCCTTTGTCCTTGAAGCGGTTGTACGTCTGGACCATCTGCGGCATTTCCTTCATGCAGGTGTCGCAACTCGTCGCCCAGAAGTTGACGAGATAGACCTTGCCTTTCAGATCGGCCGTCGACACTTTCTGGCCGGACAGCAGCGTGAACGTCGCGTCGGGCACGTGCTGCTGGCTGCCGAACGCGAAGTAGCCCGCCACAGCGATCGCGCCAGCGACGACGGCGGCAGCGATGTAGCGAATCGGGCTCGAACGCCGGGAAACGTTGGTTAGGCTCATGAACAGACCTCGGGAGAACGCGTGGAACACACGTCTTGAGGCGCTTGAACGCTGCGAGAACAGCAACGGAAACGGGCGCCCCGGATACTGTCTCATATTGTACCGGCAATCTTGTGACGCAGTTGGCGGCGCGGTTAAGCCGCGAATAACGTCCGATAATGATGCTTTCCGTCACGTAGATTCCATTCGCCGCGTCATGCTCCGTTCCGCTCTCCGTTCGTTCGTCCGCCGTCGTGGTCTGTCGTCTGTCCCCTTCCGTTCGCTGATAACAAAGGCCGTCGTCGTCGCGTCCGCCGGCTGGCTGCTGGCCGCCTGCTCGCCGACCTATGACTGGCGCACCATCATGAATAACGACAACGGCTACACGGTCGACTTGCCCGCCAAACCGACCACCGACCAGCGGCAGATCGACATCGGCGGCACGCCGATGAATATGTCGATGCAGATTGCCGAGGCGGACCACGCGGTATTCGCCGTGGGCACCGTCATGCTGCCAAGCGACGATCCACAGGTGCAGCGCACTGCGCTTGACTATCTGCGCTCGGGCCTCGCGCACAACCTCGGCTCAGCGCCCGATGCCCACGTGGCGGCGATTCCGCTCGCGGCGGGCGGTCAGGTACAGGGGCTGGAAATGACGTTCAGCGGCAAGGCGGGCCCGAAACAGGAAACACGCATCATGCATGCGCGCCTGGTCGCGAAGGGGCGGCATGTGTATCAGGCGGCCGTGATTGCGAGCAAGGAACCGCCGCCGGAACAAGTTGAGCAATTCTTCGGATCGTTCAAACTTTACTGATTTGGGGCCATACGGTTCGCTGCGGCGCACCGTTCCAAGTGAATGTTCCTTCGCAAAAATCTTCGCTAATCTCGCGTTTACACGGGACTTTTTTTGTTACCCACAGGATCTGTGGATAACTTTGTTAGTAACTCTGTGCGGTAGGCCGCAAATGCCCATCGGACGGGCTGGTTGCCACTTTGCCCTGAATCTTGGCATTTTGAAAAAGCTAATAAAATCAAAGGCATTCGCGAGATGCCTCACAACAGGCTTTCAGTTGTATCAAAATCTATCGCGCAGGCGGAAATGTGCATAAGTCAAGTCTTGACATGCATTTTTTTGTCGTCTGCAGCATTTACTGAGCACCGAACGCCCGCCGATACTGAACCGCTTCGGAGACCTGCGCGGCATTCGGGACATCCTTGCCAGCCAGATCGGCGATGGTTCTCGCCACTTTCAACACGCGGTAGTAAGCGCGCGCCGACCAGCCGAAGCGCTCGCCCGCTTCGCGCAGCAGACGTTCGCCATCGTCGTCGGGCCGACAGACGGCGTCGACTTCCCGGCCGCTGAGTTCGCGGTTCGTTTTGCCTTGCCGCTGGATCTGGCGCTCGCGCGCCGCCTCGACCCGTTGCGCGATTGGCGCGCTTGATTCACCGGAAGCCGTCGAGCGAGCCGACAGTTCCGCCGGCGGCAGCGCGGGAATCTCGATCTGAATATCGATGCGATCCAGCAGCGGCCCCGACAGCTTGCGCATATAACGCGCGGCTATTTCCGGCGTGCACCGGCAACGCCCGCCTGGGTCGCCGCGCCAGCCGCACGGACACGGGTTCATCGCGGCGATCAGCTGGCATGCGGCTGGAAAGTCGGCCTGGAGCGCGGCGCGCGAGATCGTGATGCGCCCGTTTTCCAGCGGCTCGCGCAGATTTTCGAGCACGTGCCGGTCGAATTCCGGGAGTTCGTGCCAGCCTATACTGGATTTCTGAAGATACAAGGTGAATCTAAGAAATGTGTGCAGTGGCTATAACGAGAAAAAGCACGCCGAGATGCGCGAGCGTGATCTCGCCCGGCTGCGGCGGATTGCGCCAGCCGACCAGCGCCGCGGCGCTCGACGAATGGTGAGGTGCGCGAAACGGCCTTTGCCGCCACTGCGCAGGCGTGAATCCAATCGCGCTCGCCGAGAGCAGCGCGGCGGATGTCAGCGCTTCGTCGTCGGTCATCGTCGGCAAAACGCCGGGCAGGCGCGCCGCGAGCATCGACTTGCCCGCGCCTGGCGGGCCGATCATCAGCATGTGGTGGCCGCCCGCCGCCGCCACTTCGAGCGCGCGCCGGGCGCCGCGCTGGCCGATGACGTCGGCCATGTCGGGCGGCGCGACCCGCGCATCGTCGGATAAGGTCGCCGCCTCGATGGGGTAAAGCCGCGCGTCCGCTTCGCCCGCCAGATGCGCGCACAGCGACGGCAGATCGGCCGCGCCGTACACGGCGACGCCGGGCACGAGCGCCGCCTCTTTTGCGCTGGCAAGCGGCAGGTAGAGCTCCGGCGTGCGGCCGCTCGCAGCGTCTTCCGGCAAATCAGACGAAGCTTCCGGATAGTACTGATGGCCGCGCGCCGTGCCGCACGCCATCGCGAACGCGCCGCGCATCGGACGCAGCGCGCCCGTCAGCGAAAGTTCTCCCGCAAACTCCCGATGCGCAAGCGACTCAACCGGAATCTGCCCGCTCGCGGCGAGAATGCCGAGTGCAATGGGCAGATCGAAACGACCGGATTCCTTCGGAAGATCGGCGGGGGCCAGATTGACCGTGATCCGCCGCACCGGAAAATCGAGACCGCAATTGAGCAGCGCGGCGCGCACGCGCTCGCGGCTCTCGCGCACTTCGAGATCGGGCAGGCCGACGATGGAAAAAGAGGGAAGTCCGTTGGCGAGGTGAACCTCGACGGTAACTTCGGGCGCGCGGCCAGCGGCCGGCGCGCGACTGCGCACCACGGCAAGCGACATGTTGTCTCCCGTCCCGACGCGCCCGCGAGGCGCGTTCACCTTAAAGCGCTAATGACGTCACGGGCCGCTTGCCTGTGATGTGCAGATCAGAAGGGCGTGCTCAGGACGATTGGCTCACGGGCAGCTTCTGCTCGAGCTCGGCGACGCGCCGCTCCAGCTCTTCGAGCCGCGCGCGGGTGCGCACGAGCACCTGCGTCTGCGTGTCGAATTCCTCGCGCGTCACCAGGTCGAGCTTCGAAAAGCCTTGCGACAGCATTGCGCGCACATTGCGTTCGACATCTTTGGCCGGCGAGTTTTTGAACAACTCGGAAACTTTGGCCTGAAAGTCATTGAAGACGTCGTTTGGTTGTTTCATTTCATTCCCCTTAATTGCACAAAAAATGTGCATGTGATGTTACGCGCGTGCCTCGTAACACTGAATGATCGTTTCTGGTGCATGTTCCCCGGTCACCCGCTACAGCATGGGCGCCTTTGGTGCGCACGCCTGTTGTCCAAGCCTGCAAACACTCTAGCAACGATCCCGATAGCGCGCCAGCGTGCTCGGCCTGAACTGGCCATCCGGACAAGAAAATGCGCAAAGCCTTATGCCACAAGCGCCGGCGGGAGTCTGCCACAAACATGGCATGGACGTTGCTGTTACTGCCCCGCGCACCGGCGGGACGCCGTCTGGAGAAGCGCCATTGCTAGGGGGTTTCGGGGGAGTTGCCGAAAGCAGGGCGCAAGGCAAATGCAAGTCACGCAAACGGGTTGAGTCACTACAGCGAGGATTTCATGAAACTCATTACCGCAATCATCAAGCCTTTCAAGCTCGATGAGGCGCGCGAAGCCCTGTCGGCGATCGGCGTCTCGGGGATCACGGTGACGGAAGTCAAAGGATTTGGTCGTCAGAAGGGCCATACGGAGTTGTATCGGGGAGCCGAGTACGTCGTCGACTTTCTGCCGAAGGTGAAGATCGAGGCTGCGGTGTCGGACGACATCGTCGACCAGGCGATCGAAGCCCTCGAGCGCGCGGCGCGTACGGGCAAGATCGGCGACGGCAAGATCTTCGTCACGCCGATCGAACAGGTGATTCGGATTCGCACCGGCGAGACCGGCGCGGACGCACTGTAAAAAACAGCGACAAGAGGAAACTGAAGATGCGTAAATTATTGATGTCCCTGATGATGGCCGGCTCGCTGCTGACGGTCGGCATCGGCGCTGCCCTCGCGGACGACGCGTCGGCTCCCGCCGCGGCTTCCGCCCCGGACACGACGGCGAGCGCGCCGGCTGCGCCCGCTGCGAGCGCCCCTGCTGCCGACGCATCGGCCGCACCCGCCGCCAGCGCGCCCGCTGACGCATCGGCAGCGGCTGCCGCTTCGGATGCGGCACCGGCTGCGCCGACCGCGCCGTTCTCGGTTGATTCGTCGAAGATCAGCTCGGGCGACACCGCCTGGATGCTGACCTCCACCGCGCTCGTGCTGTTCATGACGATCCCTGGCCTCGCGCTCTTCTACGCCGGCATGGTCCGCAAGAAGAACGTGCTTGCCACGGTGATGCAGAGCTTCGCGATCACCTGCATCGTGACGGTGATCTGGACCGTGGTCGGCTACAGCCTCGCGTTCACGCCGGGCGGCTCGTTCCTCGGCAGCTTCTCGCGCGTGATGCTGCACGGCATGGCCTACATCAAGGGCGACAAGGCGACGACCCTGACGGTCAGCCACCTCGCGCCGACCATCCCGGAATCGGTCTACTTCGTCTATCAGATGACGTTCGCGATCATCACGCCGGCGCTGATCACGGGTGCGTTCGCAGACCGTATGAAGTTCTCCGCGATGCTGATTTTCATGACGCTGTGGTCGATCATCGTCTACTCGCCGATCGCGCACATGGTCTGGGAACCGACGGGCTGGCTGGCTAGCGCAGGCATCCTCGACTTCGCGGGCGGCACGGTGGTGCACATCAACGCGGGTATCGCAGGTCTGGTCTGCTGTCTCGTGCTCGGCAAGCGTACGGGCTACGGCAAGGACTCGATGGCACCGCACAACCTCGTGCTGACGATGATCGGTGGCTCGATGCTGTGGGTGGGCTGGTTCGGCTTCAACGCGGGTTCGGCAGTGGCGGCTGACGGCCGTGCCGGTTTCGCAATGCTGACGACGCAAATCGCAACGGCCATGGCTGCACTCGGCTGGATGTTTGCTGAATGGATCGCCAAGGGTAAGCCGTCGGTGCTCGGTATCGTGTCGGGCGCGGTTGCTGGTCTGGTTGCGATTACGCCGGCTTCGGGCTTCGTCGGTGTGGGCGGCGCGCTCGCCATCGGTCTGATCGCAGGCGTGGTGTGCTTCTGGTCGGCAACGTGGCTCAAGCACAAGATGGGCTACGACGATTCGCTCGACGCGTTCGGCGTGCACTGCATCGGCGGTATCGTGGGCGCATTGCTGACGGGCGTGTTCGCCGTCAAGGACATCGGCGGCGCGGACGGCAGCGTCATCCTGCAGGCGAAGGGCGTGCTGACGACGCTCGTGTACAGCGGCGTGATCAGCTTCATCCTGCTGAAGATCATCGATGTGACGATCGGCCTGCGCGTGACGGAAGAAGAAGAACGCGAAGGTCTGGACGTGATCCTGCACGGCGAACACGTCGAGTAACACGTCCAGCAAACCCGCTTTTCCCCGGCGACGGGGTCACGAAAGGTACGAAAAAGGTACAAGCGCAGCGACTTAGGCCCGCCTTCATGGCGGGCTTTTTTCATGGCGCGGCGGATCGCCGCAGCACGCTTCAATCTTGTCTCACAAACAGCAGATTTTCCGGCTATCGTTCCTATAGGGAGAATGCATCCACCCATAACTTGCGAATGGAGAAAGCGCCCCCAAATGGGCAAAGCATTTGCTCTACAATCTTTTTTCTCCAGTCTGCGAGTGATCAATGGTTCCGCATTTAGTCACGGCGTTAAACGGCCCGCTGCTCGATCTCGAGCGGAAGATCCTCGACGCCACGCCCGCCATCGAACGCTGGTTCCGTCTCGAATGGCAGGAGCACACGCCGCCGTTCTATTGCTCGGTCGATCTGCGTAACGCCGGTTTCAAGCTCGCGCCCGTGGATACCAACCTGTTCCCCGGCGCGTTCAACAACTTGCCGCAGGAAACGCTGCCGCTTGCCGTGCAGGCGGCGATGGCGTCGATCGAAAAGATCTGTCCGGACGCCAAGAACCTGCTCGTGATTCCCGAGCGTCACACGCGTAACGCGTTTTACCTGGAGAACGTCGCGCGACTCGCGACGATCATGCGTCAGGCGGGCCTGAACGTCCGCTTCGGCACGCTCGACGAAAGCATCGTCGGGCCCGTCACCATCGCGCTGTCGGACGGCCAGAAGATCGTGCTGGAACCGCTGGAGCGATCGGCACGCCGTATCGGGCTGAAGAATTTCGATCCCTGCTCGATTCTGCTGAACAACGATCTGTCGAGCGGCATTCCGCCCGTGCTGGAAAATCTGCACGAGCAGTATCTGCTGCCGCCGCTGCACGCGGGCTGGGCCGTGCGCCGCAAGTCCACCCATTTCTCGTGCTATGACGACGTCGCGAAGAAGTTCGCGAAGATGGTCGAGATCGACCCGTGGATGATCAATCCGTATTTCGCGCATGTCGAAGGCGTCGATTTCGAGGCGCGCACGGGCGAGGAAGCGCTCGCTGACGCGATCGACGGCGTGCTGAAGAAGATCGCGAAGAAGTATCGCGAGTACGGTATTTCGGAGCGGCCGTATGTCGTCATCAAGTCTGACGCGGGCACCTACGGAATGGGCGTGATGACGGTGCACGACGCGTCGGAAGTAGCCGCGCTCACCAAGCGCGAGCGCACCCGCATGTCGACCACGAAGGAAGGCCTCGACGTGCACGACATGATCGTGCAGGAAGGCGTCTATACGTTCGAGCGTATCGGCGAGGAAGTGGCCGAACCCGTCGTGTACATGATCGACCGGTATGTGGTGGGCGGCTTTTATCGCGTGCATGGCAGCCGCGAACGCGACCAGAATCTGAACGCGCCCGGCATGCATTTCGTGCCGCTCGGCTTCGAGCACACGGCCCTGCCGGATGCGCACGCAAAGCCGGGCGCCGCGCCGCCGAACCGCTTCTACATGTACGGTGTGGTGGGGCGGTTGGGGCTGCTGGCGGCGTCGGTGGAACTGGAGAAGACCGATCCCGAGGCAATCCAGGTCTGATCGCGCCCGACTCGGCGCAGGCGCCCCGCAAGCGCGTAGAGCGCGCTCGCGGTAGGCTGACGCTCTCCCGCCGCGTCGAACGCGGCAGCATTTGCAGGCGGATGCGCCGCGTCAACGCGTTCGCCTTACGCTATAACGAACAATGTGTGGCCCGCGAGGGCGCCTCAGGAACTCCATGGACATTCTCTTCATCGCCGACCCGCTTTCCCGCTTCAAGATCTACAAGGATTCGACCTACGCGATGATGGCCGAGGCCGCGAAGCGCGGTCATACGCTGTACGCGTGCGAGCCACAGCATCTGGCGTGGACGGGCAGCGGCGTCGAGGCGAACGTGTACCGCTTCGAGATCGTCGGCGATCAGTCGGACGGTCATCGCGACGTATGGTTTGAAGCGCAACCCATTGAGCCGCGCGCGCTGACCGGTTTCGGCGCAGTGGTGATGCGCAAGGACCCGCCGTTCGACATGGAGTACGTGACGTCGACGTGGCTGCTCGAACTGGCCGAGCGCGCGGGCGCACGCATCTTCAACAAGCCGCAGGCGATCCGCGATCACTCGGAAAAGATGGCGATCGGCGAGTTTCCGCAATTTGTCGCGCCGACGCTCGTCACACGTGATCCGGCGCGTTTGCGCGCGTTTCACGCCGAGCATGGCGACGTGATCCTGAAGCCGCTCGATGGCATGGGCGGCATGGGCGTTTTCCGCGTGAAGGCGGATGGCATGAATCTCGGCTCGATCGTCGAGATGTTGAGCCACGACGGCGCGCGTTCGGTGATGGCGCAGAAGTTCATTCCCGAGATCAAGACGGGCGACAAGCGCATTCTGCTGATCGGTGGTGAACCGGTGCCGTATTCGCTCGCGCGCATTCCGCAGGGCAACGAGGTGCGCGGCAACCTCGCGGCGGGCGGTCTGGGCGTCGCGCAGCCGCTGACGGCGCGCGACCGCGAGATCGCCGAAACGCTCGGCCCGGTGCTGAAGGCGCGCGGCCTGCTGCTGGTCGGGCTGGATGCGATCGGCGACTGGCTGACGGAAGTGAACGTGACGAGCCCGACGTGTTTCCGCGAGATCATGGACCAGACGGGCTTCGACGTGGCGGCGATGTTCATCGACGCGCTAGAGAAGGCCGTCGGTTGAATCGGCGCGGGTGCGCCGCCATGTTCTGTTATGGAAGTTCGTGCGATGGCCAGCCAAGCGAGAAAAGGCCGAAAGCGCGAAAATGAGGCTGTTACAATGCCCGCTCCCCTGAAAGCGGCCCGCGAGGGCCCACGCGATCCGGCCCCTTGGCGGTCGGATCTCAGGCGAGTTCGATGGCGTGCTTTGTTCGCCGCGTCTGCGCCGTTGTTTCGGCTGCCGGACAGTGGAACGGAAGCACGGCCGCGATTTTCGGGCGGTTTTCTGCAGCAAGGCTGACATGGCAGGCATTCTGATCATTGCGCACGCTCCCTTCGCTTCCGCGCTTCGCGAGTGTGTCTCTCATATTTACGGCGGCTTGCCCGCTCGCATCGGCGTCATCGACGTGTCGGCGGATTGCGATCCCGCCCAGGTCGTGGCGTTCGCGCATGCCGAGATCGACAGGCTGAGAGAAGAAAACGGCGCGCTCGTGCTGACGGACATGTTCGGCGCAACGCCGGCGAACATCGCGTGCCGCCTCGCGTCGATTCCCGATGTGCGGGTGCTGGCAGGTGTGAATCTGCCGATGCTCGTGCGCGCGGTCTGCTATCGCGCGACGCCGCTCGACGTGCTCGTCGACAAGGCGCTGGCGGGCGCGACCAAAGGCGTACAGGCTGTCGGACCGGCGACACCGGCCGTCGCCACCTGTGCTGTCGCGAACACCGACGACTGTCTTCCCGTCACGCCGCCGGACAAGGTGCTCGCCGAAAGCTGCAAGACAGCCAGCGACACCGGCTGCAGCGGGAACGTCACCTGAGCATCGCGCACAAGATTTCTGCTTTACCTCGATAACATCAACACCCGCGCATCGGACCAACACATGCTGCAACAGGAAACGACTATCGTGAACAAGCTGGGGCTGCACGCACGCGCGTCGGCCAAACTCACGCAACTCGCCGCCAACTTTCAGGCGGAAATCTGGATGAGCCGCAACGGTCGGCGGATCAACGCGAAGAGTATCATGGGCGTGATGATGCTGGCGGCGGGAATCGGCAGCACGGTGGTGATCGAAACGGAAGGCGCCGACGAGAAAGATGCAATGGACGCGTTGCTCAAACTGATCGCTGACAAATTCGGCGAGGGACAATAAAAAATCCGCTGCTGCATTCGTTCTGCATGCAAGACGCCGCGCGATGTCGCGGCGTTTTCTTTTGGTCCGCCGGATTGCGCGCCTGCACGTGGCTTACTGCGACATTCGATGCTGCGCTGCACAGCAACGATATGCGGTACGGAATTTATAATGGTCGTCGGGGTCTGAGAGCATTGCAGCGGTTTGCCGCGGCATCACACAACTAGAGGAGGTGCGCGTGTCGTTCACGCTGCATGGAATTCCCGTGTCACGCGGTATCGCCATCGGGCGGGCATATCTGATCGCCCCGGCTGCACTGGACGTCGACCATTATCTGATCGAGCCCACCCAGATCGAGGGCGAGGTGGAGCGTTTTCGCACGGCCCAGGCACTCGTGCATCGTGAGCTCGACGATTTGCGCGCCGATCTCGCCGCCGACGCGCCCTCCGAAATGGGCGCCTTCATCGACGTCCACACCATGATCCTGAACGACGCGATGCTCGTTCAGGAAACCATCGACCTCATCCGCACGCGCCGCTACAACGTCGAGTGGGCGCTGACCGAACAGCTGGAACGTCTCACCCGCCATTTCGACGAAGTCGAAGACGAATACCTGCGCGAGCGTAAAGCCGATATCGAGCAGGTCGTCGAGCGCGTGCTGAAGGCGCTGGCGGGCGCGACGGGCGGGCTCGTCAACGGCATTCATGGACGCTGCGACGAAATGATCGTGGTCGCGCACGATATCGCGCCCGCCGACATGATGCAGTTCAAGGGGCAAACCTTCCAGGGCTTCGTCACGGATCTGGGCGGCCGCACGTCGCATACGGCGATCGTCGCGCGCAGCCTTGGCATTCCCGCAACGGTCGGCGTGCAGCACGCGAGCGCGCTGATCCGCCAGGACGATCTCATCATCGTCGACGGCGATCATGGCATCGTGATCGTCGATCCGGCGCCTATCGTGCTCGAAGAGTATTCATACCGGCAGAGCGAGAAGGCGCTGGAAGCACGCAAGCTGCAGCGCCTGAAGTTCTCGCCTACACAGACGGTGTGCGGCACGCGCATCGACCTGTGCGCGAACATCGAGCTGCCCGACGACGCGCAGGCCGCGCTCGACGCGGGCGCGACGGGCATTGGCCTGTTCCGCACCGAGTTCCTGTTCATGAACCAGAAGGACGGGATGCCGGAAGAGGAAGAGCAGTTCGCCGCGTACCGGCGTGCCGTCGAACTGATGAACGGCATGCCCGTGACGATCCGTACGATCGACGTCGGCGCGGACAAGCCGCTCGATTCGATCGGCGACGAGTACGAAACAGCGCCCAACCCGGCGTTGGGTCTCCGCGCGATCCGCTATAGCCTGTCCGAGCCGCACATGTTTCTCACGCAGCTACGCGCGATCTTGCGCGCGTCGGCGTTCGGTACAGTGAAGATCCTGATTCCGATGCTCGCGCACGCGCGCGAGATCGACCAGACGCTCGACCTGATCCAGGAAGCCAAGCGTCAGCTCGACGACGCGGGCCTCGCGTACGATCCGAACGTGCGCGTCGGCGCGATGATCGAAATTCCGGCGGCAGCGATCGCGTTGCCGCTATTTTTGAAGCGACTCGATTTCCTGTCGATCGGCACGAACGACCTGATCCAGTACACGCTTGCAATCGACCGTGCCGACAACGCGGTCGCGCATCTGTACGATCCGCTGCATCCCGCGGTGCTGCATCTGATCGCGTTCACGCTGCGCGAGGCGAAGCGCGCGGGCGTGCCGGTGTCGATCTGTGGAGAGATGGCCGGCGACCCGACGCTCACGCGTCTGCTGCTCGGCATGGGCCTGACGGAGTTCTCGATGCATCCGAGCCAGGTGCTGCTCGTGAAGCAGGAGGTGCTGCGCTCGCATCTGAAGACGCTGGAAAAGCCCGTGGCGGACGTGCTCGCGGCGTTCGAACCGGAAGAGGTGCAGTCGGCGCTGGATCGCGTCGCGCAGGCCTGACGCGCTTTCCCTTTCGGCGAGTGGCGAGATTTACGACCGATGCCGCTCGCCGCAGACCGGGCAATCCGGCTGGCGCGCGATGCGCATCGTGTTCCATTCCATCCGTAGCGAATCGAGCATCATCAGGCGTCCCACCAACGGCTCGCCGATGCCCGCGACCACACGCAGCGCTTCCGCCGCCTGCATCGCACCGATAATGCCGACCGTCGGCGCGAACACGCCCATCGTCGAGCACGCTACTTCTTCGAACGGCTGATCTTCCGGAAACACGCACGCGTAGCACGGTGAATCTTCGCTGCGGAAATCGAACGTGCTGATCTGACCATCGAAGCGCAGCGCCGCGCCCGATACCAGCGGCACGCCGTGCTTCACGCAGGCGCGGTTGATCGCATGACGCGTCGCGAAGTTGTCCGTGCAGTCGAGTACGACAGTCGCTTGCGGCACGCTGACGTCCAGCCACGCATCGTCGACGCGTTCTGCTACGGCGTTCACAATGACTTCCGGATTCAGTTGCGCGATCGCGTCGCGTCCCGACTCGACCTTCAACCGGCCAACCGACTTTGTCACATGCAGAATCTGCCGCTGCAGATTGGTGAGATCGACGGTATCGGCATCGACCAGCGTCAGCTTGCCAACGCCCGCTGCCGCCAGATACATCGCGGCTGGCGAGCCGAGACCACCTGCGCCGACCACAATGGCGTGCGCGTCGAGAAAGCGTTGCTGAGCCTCGATGCCGAGTTCATCGACGAGGATGTGACGGGAATAGCGCAGGAGTTGATCGTCGTTCATGGCGGGGCGCGGCGTGTCGTAGATGTCGCGCTGGCTGTGAAGAGAGACGGCGCGAGGTTCTCGTTATTCTAATCGCGCGGAGCAAAGTGTCTTCGCGGCAACGTGGGCCGCGAAGACACTGGGACAGATCAGACGCTTACTTGGTCGGAACTGCCGGTTGCGAAGCCGGTTGGGTCGCCGAAGCGGGCGCAGCCGGGTTCGACGCCGTCGGCGTAGCGGGCAGTGCGGGCTTCACAGCGACAGGCGCCGAAGCCGATTGAGCCGGCTTGTTCTGCGCGAGACGCCGCTCCATCAGCGACTTCGACTCCTGCACCGGCTTGCCTTCGAGCTTGTTCAGACCTTGTTGCAGCATGAAGTCGTCGTTGGAACCGAATTCGACCGGCTTGCGGTCGCGATCCTTCTGTTTCTGTTCCGGCGTCTTCTTGTCGTTCTGCTCTTCGAGCAGACGCAACTGGTCCATGCGTTCCTGTTCGCGCTGTTCCTGTTCCTTCTTCTCGTTCGGGTCTTGCGTGTTCGCAAGGTGATTCGAGTAGTCGACTTCGCGCGTGACGAGTGCGTCGTCCGGATCGCCGTCCGCGTATTGATCCACTGCGACGTCGGGGCGGATGCCCTTGTTCTGGATCGAACGGCCGCTCGGCGTGTAGTAGTAGGCGGTGGTCAGACGCAGCGCCGAATCCGCTGTCATCGGACGCACGGTCTGCACCGAGCCCTTGCCGAACGTCGTCTTGCCGACGATCAGCGCGCGATGCTGATCCTGCAGCGCGCCCGCGACGATTTCCGACGCCGACGCCGAGTACGCGTTGGTCAGCACGATCATCGGCACGGTCTTGAAGATGGGAGGCAGGTTCTTCAGCGGATCGGTGTCGAAGGACGGCAGACGATAGTTGTCGTAGGTGTCGCGATAGACCTGCTTCGAGTCCGGAATCTGGCCGTTCGTCGACACGACGACGGAATCCGGCGGCAGGAACGCGCCTGCGACGCCGACGGCGCTTTGCAGCAGGCCGCCGCCGTTGTTGCGCAGGTCGAGGATCAGGCCCTTCAGGTTCGGCTGCTGCCGCGCGATGTCCTGCAGCTTGGCTGCGAGGTCGGGCACCGTGCGTTCCTGGAAGCTCGTGATGCGGACATAGGCGTAGCCCGGCGCGAGGATCTTCGACTTCACGCTCTGGACCTTGATGATCGCGCGCGTGACGGTGAGCGGGAACGTGCGGTCGTCGGTCTTGCGGAAGATGGTCAGCGTGACCTTCGTGCCCGGGTCGCCGCGCATCTGCTTGACGGCCTTGTCCAGCGTCATGCCGCGCACGGGCTTGTCGTTGATGCGGGTGATCAGGTCGCCCGGACGGATGCCGGCGCGGAACGCGGGCGTGTCCTCGATCGGCGAGATGACCTTGATGAGGCCGTCTTCCTGCGAAATTTCGATGCCGAGGCCCGCGAAGCGACCCTTGGTCTGTTCCTGCAGCTCTTCGTAGTCGGTCTTGTCGAGATAGGACGAGTGCGGGTCGAGGCTCGACACCATGCCCTTGATCGCGGCCGTCAGCAGCTTCTTGTCGTCGACGGGCTCCACATACTCATGCTTGATTTGCCCGAAGACTTCGGCGAAGAGTCGCAACTGGTCGAGCGGCAAGGGCGCGGTCGCCGATGCGGGTTGCTGGGCCGAGGCGCTGAGTTGCAGGGTTGCAAAAACGCCGGTAGCCAGGCCCGCGGCGATAAGGCCGATATTTTTCAGGTTCTTTCGCATAGAGTGTGTTGCGGTCGGAAGCGCGTGGCAGCGTCAAAGGAAAAAGGACGGACAAGTATAACTTGACGCTTGCACGGCCTGTACGTATGGGTGATCGGGTTTCGACAGCGGTCGCGCTGCGAGGTTCTAAGGATCGCTGCCGTCCTGCGCAGCGACTGTGCGCTGGCGGACGCCCGCAACGCCAAAAGTGCCGCCACGCATGGGCTGAACTGCCGGTTTCGTTGCGTGCGCATCGGTATGGATTGCTTGCGTGTATGGATCGCAGCGCAACGTCCGGCCATCTCGCGACGACGCATGATGGCGCCAGCATGGCGGGTACATGGCAATGCTGTCAGGCAAGCGCACGGCACGCGCGAAGCGCGCGTGCCGTGACCCGCAGCGGCATGGCGGCGGGTCACGATCATTGGACTGGCCGTGATCAGCCTGCCTTGCCCTGTTTCGCGACAGCAGCCTGCGCCTTCGCGATCGCTTCCTGATCGCCGAGGTAGTAGTGCTTGATCGGCTTAAGGTCTTCGTCCAGTTCATAGACGAGGGGCACGCCGTTCGGGATGTTCAGCCCGACGATGTCGTTGTCGGAGATGTTGTCCAGATACTTGACCAGCGCGCGGATCGAATTGCCGTGTGCGGCGATCAGCACCTTGCGGCCCGACTTGATCGCGGGCGCGATCGATTCGTTCCAGACGGGCATGACGCGCGCGACGGTGTCCTTCAGGCATTCCGTGAGCGGCAGCTGCTCGCGCGGCACCTTCGCGTAACGCGGGTCGTCGTACGACGTGCGCGAATCGGTCGCCTCCAGCGCGGGCGGCGGCGTGTCGTAGCTGCGGCGCCAGACCAGCACCTGCTCGTCGCCGAACTTCGCGGCCGTCTCGGCCTTGTTCAGGCCCGACAGGGCGCCGTAGTGGCGCTCGTTGAGACGCCACGAGTGCACGACGGGCAGGTACATCAGGTCCATCTTGTCCTGCACGTGCCACAGCGTGCGGATCGCGCGCTTGAGCACCGAGGTATAGGCGATGTCGAACGTATAGCCCGAGTCCTTGAGCAGCGTGCCTGCCTGCTGGGCTTCGAGGTTGCCCTGTTCGGTCAGGTCGACGTCGACCCAGCCCGTGAAGCGGTTTTCCTTGTTCCACGTCGATTCGCCGTGGCGGATGAGAACGAGTTTGTACATGTCGTTGCCGGTCGGTAGTGAGGAAGCGGGAATCGGGGCGGTACCGCAGCCTTCTGCTGGCGGTCGCCATCGCGTCAGACGGTTATTTTATAATGGTCGGATTGCCCTTTCCGATTTATCCCGATTTCTTCTCTTTTTCCGGCGGATCTTCCGTGAAGTTTTTCACCGATTACACCAACCTTGTACTGATCGCTGTCGCCCTCATCTCTGGGGCGTTGCTCCTCTGGCCGTCGATTTCCCGGCGCGGACGCGGCGGCCTGTCGGCGGCTGCCGCCACCCAGCTGATCAATCGGCGTAACGCCGTGGTCGTCGACCTGCGCTCCGCGGCGGAATACGCCGGTGGGCATCTGCCGTCGGCGCGCCACGTCGAATTTGGCGAGTTGCAAGCGAAAGTCGCCCAACTCGTGAAAAATAAGAGCAACCCGGTGCTGCTCGTCTGCCAGAACGGACAGCAGTCGAACAAGGCGGCACGTATTGTGCGCGACGCAGGCTATGCGGAAGTGCACGTGCTGGAAGGCGGCGTCAACGCCTGGCAGCAGGCGGGCATGCCCGTCGTCAAACAAGGAGTTGCGAAGTGAACAAAGTGATCATGTACAGCACGCAGGTGTGCCCGTATTGCCAGATGGCCGAACGTCTACTAAAGTCGCGCGGCGTCGATCACGTCGAAAAGGTGCTGATCGACAAGGATCCGGCGCGCCGTCAGGAAATGATGACGCGCACGGGCCGTCGCACGGTGCCGCAGGTGTATATCGGCGACACGCACGTCGGCGGCTATGACGATCTGTCCGCACTCGATCGCGCGGGCGGTCTGACGCCGCTGCTGGCAGCCGTCGCCTGAGGTTTTGCCTTCGCGTCGCGCCGGTTGTGCCGGCGGCGGCGTGCGGTAGCGAAAAAACAAGGCCGGGTTCGCACCGGCCGGCTGGACCGCCTTTCGGGGCGGCCCGCTTTGTAAAGAGATCTGGCGGCATTCGTCCGCCGCAACGAAATTTAGGGAGTAGAGACTCATGTCCGACGAGAACAACCAGCCGTTCTTCAATATCCAGCGCATCTACCTGAAGGACATGTCGCTCGAACAGCCGAATTCGCCGGCTATTTTCCTCGAGCAGGAAATGCCGTCGGTCGAAGTCGAAGTCGACGTGAAGGCCGAGCGCCTCGCGGACACGGTGTTCGAAATTCTCGTCACGGGCACCGTGACGGCCAAGGTCAGCGACAAGGTCGCGTTCCTGATCGAAGCCAAGCAGGCAGGCATTTTCGACATCCGCAACATCCCGGCTGAGCAGATCGATCCGCTCGTCGGCATTGCGTGCCCGACCATCCTGTTCCCGTATCTGCGTTCGAACATCGCCGACGCGATCACCCGCGCAGGCTTCCCGCCCATCCACCTCGCCGAAATCAACTTCCAGGCACTGTACGAGCAACGCCTCGCGCAGATCGCCACGCAGGAAACCGGCGCGGGCAGCGCCGCGCATCACTGACGCGCAGCCGGTGCCGGGTATGAAGGTCGCCGTTCTCGGCGCCGGTGCATGGGGCACCGCACTCGCCGGCCATCTGGCCGCGCGGCACGACTCGGTGCTCTGGGCGCGCGACGCCGCGCTCATCGCCGAACTCTCCACTTCGCATGAAAACGCCCGCTATCTGGCGGGGGTTGCGTTGCCGTCCGCGCTTCGCTTCGAAGCGAATCTCGATCTTGCACTAGATCACGCGCTCGCCGACGACGCGCTGTGCGTGGTCGCCACGCCCGTCGCGGGCTTGCGCGCAATGCTGCGCACGATGCGCGACATGGGCAAGGTGCCGGCGCACATCGTGTGGCTGTGCAAGGGCTTCGAGGCTGACACGCAACTGCTGCCGAATCAGGTCGTCGCGCAGGAGTTGAGCGGACACACGAGCAACGGCACGCTGTCGGGGCCGAGCTTCGCGCGCGAAGTAGGGCAGGGGCTGCCCGTCGCGTTGACGGTGGCGAGTGCGTCGGCGGCATGCCGCGAGCGGACTGTCGCGGCGTTCCATCACGGCGCAATGCGTATCTATAGCGGCGACGACGTGGTCGGCGTCGAAGTGGGTGGCGCGGTGAAGAACGTGCTGGCGATCGCCACGGGTATCGCCGATGGCCTCGGTCTTGGGCTGAACGCACGCGCAGCGCTGATCACGCGCGGTCTTGCCGAAATGTCACGCCTCGGCGCGGCGCTGGGCGGCCGGGCGGAAACGTTCACGGGCCTCACGGGCCTGGGTGATCTGATCCTGACCGCAACGGGCGATCTGTCGCGCAATCGCACGGTCGGCATGCAGCTCGCAACCGGCCGGTCGCTCGACGATATCCTCAACGCGCTCGGGCACGTCGCCGAAGGCGTGCGCTGCGCGCGGGGCGTGCTGTCGATCGCGCAGTCGCACGGGATCGAAATGCCGATCACCGAAGCCGTCTGCGACGTGCTGTTCAACAACGTGGCGCCACGCGACGCCGTCAGCGCGCTCCTGCGCCGCGACGCGAAGGCCGAATAAGAGCCGTTGTCCGAAGCGGGCCTCGCGGCCCGCAACCCATTTCAGCAAATTGCTTGAAGGTCTTTTACACAGCCGGTAATGGCCAACGCCGAACGGCTCGTTTCTTTTGCTGTCCACCTCCTATCGTTGTTGCATCGAATCTGGAGGTTTTCCCATGCTCACCATTGGCCATTGCTCGCTCAAGGCGCGGATCGTCGACATCACGACGCTCGACGTCGACGCGATCGTCAACGCGGCGAATACATCATTGCTGGGTGGCGGTGGCGTGGACGGCGCGATTCATCGCGCGGCCGGCCCGGACCTGCTGCGCGAATGCGAAACGCTGGGCGGTTGCGTGACAGGCGACGCGAAGATGACGGGCGGCCATCGGCTGAAGGCGCGTCATGTGATTCATGCCGTCGGTCCCGTGTGGCACGGCGGCGAGCGGGGCGAGGCGAAATTGCTGGCTGCGTGCTACAGGCGCTCGCTGGAACTGGCACGCGACGCCAAAGCGAAGAGCATCGCGTTTCCTGCGATCAGTTGCGGCGTCTACCGTTTTCCCGCCGACGAAGCGGTGCGTATCGCCGTTCAAACGGTGATCGACACACTGCCGCAAACGCCTTCCATCGAGCATGTGATCTTCGCGTGCTTCGACGAAGCGATGCACGCGCGCTACAAGTCCGAACTCGAACGACGCCTTCAGGCGCCGCCTTCGAAGCCCGCTTGACGCCATGCCTCGAACACGACCACGGCGACCGTGTTCGACAGGTTCAGGCTGCGATTGCCGGGACGCATCGGCAGGCGCACGCGCTGTTCGGACGGGAAGCGGCTCAATACGGCGTCCGGCAAGCCGCGCGTTTCCGCGCCGAACACGAACCAGTCGCCCGGCAGGAACGCGTGCGAATGGAACGGGCTGGAGCCGCGCGTCGTGAACGCAAACATGCGCGAGAAATCGGGCGCTTCGCTGTCGATCAGCGCGTCCCAGTTGGGGTGCACACGCATCTGCGCGTACTCGTGATAGTCGAGGCCGGCGCGGCGCATTCTGGCGTCGTCAAGCGGAAAGCCGAGTGGCTCGATCAGATGCAGGCGCGCGCCCGTGTTCGCGCACAGGCGGATCACGTTGCCGGTGTTCGGCGGAATTTCAGGTTCGACGAGAACGACATTGAACATATCAAGGTATCAGAAACTAGTTTTTCGGCGTGCGAAGCGCAACGAGATTCGTCACGCGCCGCGCGCCGGCTGCCTTCAGCGTGCGAGCCAGCGGATCGAGTGTCGCGCCCGTCGTCATCACATCGTCGACGACGGCGACATGCAAGCCCTGCACCGGTCTTGCCACTTCGAACGCGCGGCCGACATTCTGCCTGCGCGCATCGAGATCGAGCTTCGATTGCGGCGCCGTATCGATCACGCGCCGCACGAGCGTCGCGTCGCCGCGAATGCCGAGCGTTTTCGCACAGGGTCGCGCGATTTCCCATGCCTGGTTGTAGCCGCGCTCGACCAGCCGCCGCGCCGATAGCGGCACGGGCGCGACGACGTCCGGGCGATCGCGTTCGTCGAGTGCATCCGTTGCGGACCACGCGAGCCGCCGCGCGAACTCATGCGCAAGCGCGAGCCGCGCGCGGAACTTGAGGCCGACGGCGAGCATGTCCAGCGGCGCGCGGTAGTCGGCAAGCGCCACGGTCGCGTCGAACGAGGGCGGCGCGGTGAGACAGTCGCCGCACCGGTAATGCATGATGCTAGCCCGCCGGAAGCCGCTCAACGGCATTGCGCAGACGGTGCAGCGCAGCCGTGCTTCGTTCCACCACGCCTCGTCGCAAAAGCCGCACAGCGGTCGATGCGACATATTGCCGCACAACGCGCACGGATTCGGCAACGCGCAACGCGCGAGCGCCGGAAGTTTCGAGATGGATCGCTGCGCGACCACGATGAACCGTTCGCGAAGCGGTCGCCCGGAAAGTGTGGCGCGAGACCACCGAAAAGCCCAATTCGGCATATCGACACGCCTCCGAAGGCCGCTGACGCTGAAGGGACGGAATCGAGCGAGTATACTTCGCACTCTTCGTCCGCACGACTCGAATAACCGTGTCTCCCACCGAAACTGGCCGTCCGGCCTATGATTCGCGCCGTCTCCGGAAGATTTTCGACCGCCGGGCCGCGACGTTCAATGATGTCGCGTTCCTGCCGCGCGAGATCGCACAACGCATGCGCGAACGGCTCGACTACATCAAGGTCAATCCGGCGCAGGTGCTCGACGCCGGGTGCGGTGCGGGCGACGACCTCCCCGCGTTGCGCGAGCGCTTCCCCGAGGCGCCCGTGTTCGGCACCGATCTTTCACGCGCGATGCTCGCGCGCGCGGTCCAGCACGACGCTACCGACACCAGCTGGCGCCGTTTTTTGCCCGCATCGCTCGGTAAGGCGCTCGGCTCGCGCGGTCCGCGCTTTGCTCAGGCGGATTTTTCCGCGTTGCCTTTTGCATCGGGTGCATTCGAGTTCATCTGGTCGAATCTTGCGCTGCACTGGCACTCGCGGCCCGATCTCGTTTTCCCCGAATGGCAGCGCGTGCTGAAGGTCAATGGCCTGCTGATGTTCAGCACGCTCGGGCCTGACACGCTGAAAGAACTGCGCGGCGCGTATGCAGAGATTGAAGTCGCGCACGGCGTCAATACGCACAAACATGTAATCGACTTCGTAGACATGCACGATCTGGGCGATATGCTTGTCGAAAGTGGCTTCGAAATTCCCGTGATGGACCAGGAGACCTTGACCATCACGTACAAGTCGCCGGAGTCGCTGCTTGCCGACGTGCGTCGCTGGGGCGCCTATCCGTTCCAGCGCGAGGCGTCGCCGGGTGTCGCGTCGAGGCGCATGCAAAAAGCGCTGCTTGCCGCGCTGGAGGCGCGCCGGCGGGCCGATGGCACGATCCCTCTGACCTTCGAGGTGATCTACGGACATGCATGGAAGGCGGTGCCGAGAATGACCCCCGAAGGGCACGGAATCGTGCGAATAGAAGACATTGGAAGAGGGCGGCAGGGCAATCGTTGACGCGGTAAAGAGGGCATCCGTTATGCTCGAAATTAGCGGCTCGAAAAGTGCGTCAAAACGGCGCAGAGGCTTGTGTGGCTTGGCTTTTCGGCCGATGGAGCGTTGCTTGTGGATGCCCTGGATCGGCCCTATAATGCGTCAGTTTGTCGCTTAAAGCTCACACAATAGGAGCGACAGGCCCGAGGCCTTCGCGGTTCGGGTGGCGTAGTTGCGCTGGGCGTGAATGGCATTGGCGGTATGCGGTGACTGGCGGTTCGCGGGAGGCAGCGATGAATGCAACCGATCTGCTGGCTGAGTCAGAACCCGTCCTCAAGGACTGGTTGATGAAGCGCAACTGTTCGGCTTCGCCGCGGCAATTCGTGTTCTTCTATGTGTCGCTCGCGGCATTCTCGCTCTTAATAGCATTCCTGCTGGTCCTGTGCGGTGCATGGCTGGTGTTGCCGTTCACGGGTATCGAGCTGCTCGCTGTCGGTGTCGCATTTGCCATCTATGCACGCCATGCTGTCGATTACGAGCGCATCCGGCTGTTTCCCAACCGGCTCGTGATCGAACAGGTCAGCGCCGAGCATCTCACGCAGTTCGAATTCAACCCGTGCTGGGTGCGGGTAGAAGCAGGAGCGACGCCGCGCGACCGGATCAGACTGGTTTCGCGCGGTGAGACGGTCGCGGTCGGGCAGCACCTTGCGCAATATCGGCGCGCACAATTCGCCGACGAACTGCGCCTGTGGCTCAGGCAGTGTCAGGCGTAAAAAGTTGCGTATTGAATCGCGCGCCGTTCCAGAAGACGAGAGGCAGCCTTCCAGCGGGGTCGAGGGTTTGAATGGAAATTTTGGGTAAGGAAGCTATGAAAACAATCAAGCGAGCCCTCGTGGGCATGCTGGCGTGTAGCGGGCTGCTCTTCGCCGGCGCTGCCCATGCAATCGGCGACAGTCCGGGCGGCCCCCGCGTCAACGAGATCAATCTCCAGCCGCCCGTGACGAGGATTGCCGAAGAGCTCTACAGCCTCCACACATTCATGCTGATCCTCTGCACGGTGATCTTCATCGGCGTGTTTGGCGTGATGTTCTATTCGATGTTTGCGCACCGCAAGTCGAAGGGCTACAAGGCCGCGCATTTCCACGAAAGCACCACCGTCGAAATCATCTGGACGATCGTCCCGTTCATCATCGTCGTGCTGATGGCGCTGCCCGCCACCAAGACGGTCGTCGCGATGAAGGACACCACGAATGCCGATCTCACCGTCAAGGTCACCGGCTACCAGTGGAAGTGGGCCTACGACTACGTGAAGGGTCCGGGCGAAGGCATCAGCTTCCTGTCCACGCTGACCACGCCGCGTAGCCAGGTCGACGGCCGCGCGCCGAAGACGGATACCTATCTGCAGGAAGTCGACAATCCGCTCGTCGTTCCCGTCAACAAGAAGATTCGCATCATCACCACCGCCAACGACGTCGTGCACTCGTGGTACGTGCCCGCGTTCGGCGTGAAGCAGGATGCGATTCCCGGCTTCGTGCGCGACACGTGGTTCAAGGCGGAGAAGACCGGCACGTATCGCGGCTTCTGTACCGAGCTGTGCGGCAAGGAACACGCGTTCATGCCCGTGGTCGTGACCGTGCTGTCGGACGATGACTACGCGAAGTGGGTCGACGACCAGAAGAAGAAAATGGCCGCCGGTCTGGACGATCCCAACAAGAACTACACGCTCGCCGAGCTGACGGAGCGCGGCGGCAAGGTGTACGCGGCGAACTGCGCCGTCTGTCACCAGCCAACGGGCAAGGGCGCGGGCGCGTTCCCGGCGCTCGACGGCAGCAAGGTCGCAAACGGCCCGCTCGCCGAGCATGTGAGCATCGTGCTGAAAGGCAAGAACGCGATGCCGGCGTGGGCGCCGACGTTGAACGACGTCGAGGTCGCATCCGTCATCACCTTCGAGCGCAACGCGTGGGGCAACCACACGGGCGACATCCTGCAACCGAAGCAGATCGCGGATGCACGCAACGGCCGTCTGCCGGCGGGTGGCGATCACCTCGCGGGCGCGGCGGCGGCTGCCGCGTCGGACGCCGTCGCGGCGAGCGGCGCGGAAGGCGCGAGCGGCGCGGCTGCGGCTAGCGGCGAAGCGGGCGCATCGGCTCCCGCAGCTGCCTCAGGCGCATCGGACAACGCAGCGGCATCGGCACCGCAAGCGTCGCTGCCTGCCAGCGTCTACTTCGAAACCAACAAGAGCACGCTGCCCGCCGACGCCAAAGCCGCCATCGACGCAGCCGCCGCGTACGCGAAGGCGCACCCGGACGCGAAGTTCACGCTGTCGGGCTACACCGACGCAACGGGTTCCGCCGACAAGAACGCGAAGCTCGCGAAGGCGCGCGCCGAAGCCGTGCGCGATGCGCTGAAGGCAGCAGGCATCGCCGAAGACCACATTATTCTGAAGAAGCCGGAGACGATCACGGGCGGTGCGGACGCGAAGGAAGCACGTCGTGTCGAGATTAGCCCAGCGGCCTGACGTGTCACAGTCAGAGAAAAGCAGCATTCGAGATTTAGGAGATTGTCATGTCTAGCATCGGACACGATGTAGCCGCGGGGCACGAGCACGTTCACGGCGATCATGCCCACGAGACGCCGCATGGCTGGCGCCGCTGGCTGTACGCCACCAACCACAAGGACATCGGTACGCTGTACCTGCTGTTCTCGTTCATCATGTTCCTGTCCGGGGGCGTGATGGCGCTGGGCATCCGCGCCGAGCTGTTCGAGCCGGGCCTGCAGATCATGCGTCCCGAGTTCTTCAACCAGTTGACCACCATGCACGGCCTCATCATGGTGTTCGGCGCGATCATGCCGGCGTTCGTCGGCTTCGCGAACTGGATGATTCCGCTGCAGATCGGCGCATCGGACATGGCCTTCGCACGGATGAACAACTTCAGCTTCTGGCTGCTGCCCGTCGCTGCCGTGCTGCTGGTCGGTTCGTTCTTCACACCGGGCGGCGCGACGGCCGCCGGCTGGACGCTGTACGCGCCGCTGTCGACGCAGATGGGCCCGGGCATGGACTTCGCGATTTTCGCGGTCCACATCATGGGTGCGTCGTCGATCATGGGCGGCATCAACATCGTCGTGACGATCCTGAACATGCGCGCACCCGGCCTCACGCTGATGAAGATGCCGATGTTCGTCTGGACGTGGCTGATCACCGCTTACCTGCTGATCGCCGTGATGCCGGTGCTGGCTGGCGCGATCACGATGGTGCTGTTCGACCGTCACTTCGGCACGTCGTTCTTCAACGCGGCAGGCGGCGGCGACCCGGTGATGTATCAGCACATCTTCTGGTTCTTCGGCCACCCCGAGGTGTACATCATGATCTTGCCGGCGTTCGGGATCGTGTCGCAGGTGATCCCGGCGTTCGCGCGCAAGCCGCTGTTCGGCTATAGCTCGATGGTGTACGCAACGGCGTCGATCGCGATCCTGTCGTTCATGGTCTGGGCGCACCACATGTTCGCCACGGGCATGCCCGTCACGGGCCAGCTGTTCTTCATGTACGCGACGATGCTGATCGCCGTGCCGACGGGCGTGAAGGTGTTCAACTGGGTCGCGACGATGTGGCGCGGTTCGCTGACCTTCGAAACGCCGATGTTGTTCGCGGTGGGCTTCCTGTTCGTGTTCACGTTCGGCGGTCTGACGGGCCTGATGCTCGCGATGGCGCCGCTCGACATCCAGTATCACGGCACTTACTTCGTGGTTGCGCACTTCCACTACGTGCTGGTGGCGGGGTCGCTATTCGGCCTGTTCTCCGGCTGGTATTACTGGTCGCCGAAGTGGACGGGCTGGATGTACAACGAGACGCGCGGCAAGATCCACTTCTGGTCGTCGCTGATCTTCTTCAACCTCGCGTTCCTGCCGATGCACTTCGTGGGTCTCGCCGGCATGCCGCGTCGTTATGCCGACTACCCGGCGCAGTTCACCGACTGGAACCAGGTCATCACGATCGGCGCCTTCGGCTTCGGTCTCGCGCAGGTGTACTTCCTGTTCGCAGTCGCGCTGCCGGCGTATCGCGGCGGCGGCGAACTCGAGCAGGCCGGCGACAAGCCGTGGGATGGCGCAACGGGCCTCGAGTGGACCGTGCCGAGCCCGGCTCCGTTCCACACGTTCGAAAATCCGCCGACGGTCGAATAAGCCGTCTTCGAAGTCCGCTCCGGCTGAGCAGTGCCGGAGCGGACCGGCTGGACCGAAGCGGGACCGAAGCGGGACCGAATCATCACGCAGCAACGCAGCATCAAGAAACTTCAGCATGACCCGGAATCCACAAAAAAGCCGTACGCCTGAAGAAATTCGTGCAGGGAATCTGCGACTCGGTCTGATTCTGCTTGCCGTCGTCGCCGTCTTTTTTCTGGGTGCCGTCGTCAAGCAGGTCTGGTTTTCGTCGTGACATGACCTGACCTGCCGTGACGAGTTGGGATCGCCTGTGCATGTGATCTGTTGAGGAAGTTCGATGTCGACGCAACCGCCCGCCGGGGCCGACCGCTCTTTTAACCGTCCGATGCTGTTCAAGCTCGTCGTCGTCGCGTTGTTGATGTTCGGCTTCGGCTTTGCGTTGATCCCGATGTATCGCGCGATCTGCGAGGTCACGGGCATCAACAACCTCGTGCAGCGTGACGCAACGGCGCGCGAGGCGAAGAACACGCAGGTCGACATGAGCCGCACGATTTCGATCGAGTTCGACGCGAATGCGCGCGGACCGCTCGGTTTCAAGCCGGAGCAGAACAGTATCGACGTGCATCCGGGCGAAGTGACCACGGTGATGTACGACGTGAGCAACCAGCAGGCGCGCACGATCCAGGCTCAGGCCATTCCGAGCTACGCGCCGAAGCAGGCCACCGAGTTCTTCAAGAAGATCGAGTGTTTTTGCTTTACGCAGCAGACGTTGAAGGCGAACGAGTCGAAGCGGATGCCCGTGGTGTTCGTCGTCGATCCGAAATTGCCGAAAGACGTGAAGACGATCACGCTGTCGTACACGTTCTTCGAACTGAACGCGCCTGCGCCTACGGCGCGCGGCACGCAAGGTCAGACGGCGGACGGTGCAGCGAAAGCAACGAACCCGGCCTGACGCGTACCAACGACGCTTGCCCAAAGAAGGCGAGGATATGAACGATAGCGGTCGCGGCAGGAAGAGCAGTTTCGGCCAGTCGATGAAAGCGGTGATGTGGTCGTTTTTCGGTGTGCGCAAACGGCGCGATCTGGAAGCGGATGCCACGCAGTTGAATCCGCTTCACGTGATCATCGCGGCGCTGATCGGCGCGGCGATTTTCATCGGGGTGTTGATCCTGATCGTGCGCGTGGTGGTCGGCTAGTCGAGCGTTGGAGCGGGGCAGGCTTAATGGATGGAGCAGGGCGGCGCAACGCAGCGCGCCGTTGGAGATAGAGCCGGGGCGCAGCGCAGTCGGCTGCGGATTCAACCGGACCAAGCAGAACAACTGGACAGAAGTGGAGAATCAACGATGAGCGGTCAAAACGAGAGCCCGTACTATTTCATACCGCACCCGTCGCGGCATCCGATCAGCGCTGCGATTGGCCTGCTGGTCATGCTCGGATCGTTTGCTGCGTGGGTGAACGGCGAGCCGTGGGCGCCCATCACGGCGCTGGTCGGTCTGCTTTGGCTGCTTTTCACGCTGTATCACTGGTTCGGCGATGCGATCTCCGAGTCGGAAGGCGGGATGTACGGCAAGCGCGTCGATGCGTCGTACCGCTGGAGCATGAGCTGGTTCATCTTTTCGGAAGTGATGTTCTTCGGCGCGTTTTTCGGCGCGCTGTTCTATGCACGCGAGATCGCGATGCATCAGCTTGGCAGTCTCGACTACAAGCTGATCTGGCCGGATTTCACGGCGGTATGGCCGAATATCGGACCGGCGGATCTCGTGTCGCACTTCAAGTCGATGACGCCGTGGCCCGTGCCGACCATCAACACGGCGCTGTTGCTGTCGTCGGGCGCGACGCTGACGGTTTCGCACCACGCGCTGCGCGACAATCACCGCACGAAAGCGATTGCATGGCTCGCAGCCACGCTGGTGCTGGGCATCTCGTTCCTGTTCCTGCAAGGCTTCGAGTATTTCCACGCGTATAACGAACTGAACCTGACGCTCGCATCGGGCGTGTACGGCTCGACGTTCTTCCTGCTGACGGGCTTCCACGGTTTCCACGTGTTTCTCGGCGGTACGATGCTGGCCGTCGTGCTGGTGCGAATGATCCGCGGTCACTTCACGGCCGACCATCACTTCGCGTTCGAGGGCGCGGCGTGGTACTGGCACTTTGTCGACGTCGTGTGGCTGGGTCTGTACGTCGTCGTGTACTGGCTGTAAGCGTCGTTGGAGCGCCACGGAGCCTGCGCGATTTCTGCGTCGATTCGTGCGTCATATCGACGCAGAAAGGCGCCGCAGGCTGCCTGCAAGCAGTTGGCGCCTGGCGTGCTGTGAGCGTCGAGCGTTCAGTTGTGAGAGCTGTATCGGAAAAGACTTAGGCAGCGCCGCCCTCGACCCCGTCAGGGCGGCGTTTTGCTTCGATGGTGTGAGGATTTCGCCGATCGCGTAAGGGTGTATTGCCTGATCGGCGCGAAATTAAGTGGCATACTTCGCCGTCAATTTGAGACGGCACACGTCAGGTCGGCGCACCGCGCGGCGGCGTGCGGTTATCGCTGAATGCGCTGCGAGTGTGCCGTCAGCGTCCGTACGGAATGCCCGTCGAATGAATCCAGCCCATCCAGTTCGCGAACAGGATGAACAGGAACAGCGTAATCGACAGGCCGACACGTGTCGCGAGCGACCAGACCATACGCTTCGTTCTGCCCCGGTCGTGCATCATGAAGTACAGCGCGGACACCATGCTGGCGATGATCAGAACGAACGCGATGGGAACGAGAATGTGCATGGAACCAACTGAAATTCAGGAAAGCGAAGGCAACGATTTCATTATCGCACCGCACGCAATGGTTCGTGTTCCGACCAGAATCGCACGATGAAGATTCGTCTCATACCGACGCTGCTGATTCTGATCGTCGTCGCGGTGACGGTGCGGCTCGGTTTCTGGCAGCGCGACCGCGCGCATCAGAAGGAAGCATTGCAGGCGCAGATCACGCAGTTCGAGAACGCGCCCGCGCAGACCGTGGGTGCCGCGCCCGTCGCGCTGAAGGACATCGAGTTTCATCGCGTGCAAGCGGTTGGACACTTTATGCCGCAGCAAGTGGTGTACCTCGATAATCGCCCGTATAACGACCAGCCGGGTTTTTACGTCGTGATGCCCTTTAAACTGCGCGACGGCGGCGTTGTGCTCGTCAATCGCGGCTGGCTGCCGCGCAATATGAACGAACGCACGGCGATCGCGCCGTACGACACGCCGAAGGGCGAGATCGAAATCGAAGGCATCGCGCGTGCCGACGCGACCCGCGCGTACGAACTCGGCGAGGGCGGCTCGGCCGCGCATCAGACGATTCGCCAGAATCTCGATGTCGCCTCGTACGCGGCGGAAACGGGTTTGCCGCTGCAGCCGTTCGTGATCCAGCAGACCAGCGACGACGGCGACAAGCTCGTGCGCGATTGGCCTGTGCCGACGTCGGGCGTCGAACGCAACTACGGCTATATGGCGCAGTGGTGGGGCATGGCCGCCGCCGCAGTCGTTTTCGGCCTATATGCGGCCCGGCGTGCGGCGAAGAATTTGAATCGGATCGAGAGCAAGGGACCGGAAGGCGGCGACGCGGCCAACAACGGACAGGCGCCCCGCGCGTGATGCTTCACGCGTGGCCCGACTGCAGCTTACAGGCGTGATGCAAGCGCCATCATGAAAAGAGGATCACGAGTGTCGACGCAAAACCCCCGTTCGCAGCAAACCGGACAGCAACCCGCGCGTGGCGGGCAGAATAAAGTTCCGGGTCAACCGAACGGCAAAGGCTCGTGGCAGCGCGGCCGCTGGACGCTGCTGCTGATCGCGCTGGTCTGCGCGGCGCCCGTCATCGGGTCTTATTTTACGTACTACGTGATCAAGCCGAAGGGCAGCACGACGAGCTACGGCACGCTGATCGAACCGCAACGCCCGATCCCCGACGCGCTCGTCGTCACGGGCGAGGACGGCAAGCCGATGAAGCTCGCGTCGCTGCGCGGCCGCTGGCTGCTGATTTCTGTCGACAGCAGCGCATGCGACAAGCCTTGTGTGACGAAGCTGTATTTCATGCGCCAGGTGCGCGCGACGCAGGCGGGCGAGCGCGAGCGCATCGTCAACGTGTTTCTGCGTACGGACGCCGCGAAGGTGCCCGATGTCGTCGATAACGCGTACAAGGACACGGAGATGCTGATCGCCGATCCGAAGGAAGTGAGCGCATGGCTGCCTGCCGACGAAGGCACGCAGGTTTCCGATCACATCTACATGGTCGACCCGAACGGCAACCTGATGATGCGTTTCCCGAAAGACCCAAACCCGAGCAAGATCAAGGGTGATGTCACGAAACTGCTCAGAAATTCGGGTATCGGCTAAAGTGCCGCGAGCACGTTGAAACTCGCCTGGCGGCGAGAGAAGGAAAGATAGATGTTCGTATTGCAACTGGGACTGATCGGGCTGTGCATTGCGCTGCTGCCGCTGTCGTACGTGTGGGTGAAAGCCGACGACAACAAGTTTCGCAAGCTGGTCTGGGTCACGACCTTCCTGACGCTGGACCTCGTGATGTTCGGCGGCTTCACGCGCCTGACCGATTCGGGCCTCGGCTGTCCGGACTGGCCGGGCTGCTACGGCACGTCGTCGCCATTCATCGCGCACGCGGCGATCAATGCCGCGTATCACGCGATGCCGTCGGGCCCCGTCAGCATGACGAAAGCATGGATCGAGATGATTCACCGCTACTTCGCGATGGCGATCGGCGTGCTGATCGTCGCGCAGACGGTCATCGCGTGGGTCGCGCGCATCAAGCGCCGTCCGCTGCATGTATCGCCGTGGTGGCCGACGTCGCTGCTGCTGCTGATCCTGGTACAGGGCGCGTTCGGTGCATGGACCGTGACGATGAAGCTGCAACCCGTGATCGTGACGATTCACCTGTTGCTCGGGCTCGCGCTGCTCGGCACGCTCGGCTGGCTCGCCGCGCGTCAGACGCCGCTGCCCGCCCATGAACCCGAAGCGTCGCAGTGGCGTATTGCCGCACTGTTCGGCCTCGCGCTGCTGATCGTGCAAATCGCGCTCGGCGGCTGGGTCAGCACGAACTACGCGGTGCTCGCCTGCACCGATTTCCCGACCTGCAACGGCCAGTGGATTCCGCCGATGGACTTCGAGCACGGCTTCCATCTGTGGCGCGCGCTCGGCATGACGGGCGACGGCGACGTGATCACGCAGGACGCGCTGGTCGCGATCCACTGGACGCATCGCACGTTCGCGTTTGTCGTGGTCGCCTATCTGCTGTGGTTCGCGCTGAAAATGCGCCGCTTCGAGTCGCTGCGGCGGCCCGCGAACGGCGTGCTGCTCGTGATCGTGATCCAGTTCGTCACGGGCCTGTCGAACATCGTTTTGCAATGGCCGTTGCCCATTGCCGTCGCCCATAACGGCGGGGCCGCGATCCTGCTGCTGTTGCTCGTTATGTTAAACTTTCGAATCGCTTATAGCCGTCCCGGCCGCGCCATGGTTCCCGCGCGCGACGCCGCGCCAGCGTGACCCACATGGACAGCACAACTCTCCCCCATTCGCCCGGTAGCCGGATTTCTCAATACATTGCGCTGACGAAGCCGCGTGTCACGCAGCTCGCCGTGTTTTGCGCAGTGATCGGCATGTTCCTGGCCACGCCCGGCATGGTGCCGTGGACGGTACTGATCGGCGGCGTAGTCGGCATCTGGTTGCTGGCGGGCGCTGCGTTCGCGATCAACTGTCTCGTCGAACAGAAAGTCGACGCGAAAATGCGCCGCACCGCGTGGCGTCCTTCGGCGCGCGGCGAGATCACCACTTCACAGATTCTGCTGTTCTCGGCCGTGCTCGGCGGCCTTGGCATGTGGACGCTCTACACGTTCACCAACGCGCTGACCATGTGGCTCACCATCGCCACGTTCGTCGGCTACGCGATCGTCTACACCCTGCTGCTCAAGCCTTATACGCCGCAGAACATCGTGATCGGCGGCGCATCGGGCGCGATGCCGCCGGCGCTCGGCTGGGCGGCCGTGACGGGTGCCGTGCCCGGCGACGCGTGGATTCTCGTGCTGATCATCTTCGTGTGGACCCCGCCGCATTTCTGGGCGCTCGCGCTGTATCGCCGCAAGGACTACGAAAACGCCGGCCTGCCGATGCTGCCCATCACGCACGGCGAGCAGTACACGCGTCTGCATATCTTGCTGTACACCGTCATTCTGTTCGCCGTCACGATGATGCCGTTTATCTCGGGCATGAGCGGAATCGTGTACCTGGCGTCGGCGGTTCTGTTGGGTGCCGTGTTCCTCGCGTATGCGTGGAAGATTTATCGGGAATATTCCGACGACCTCGCGCGTAAAACCTTCCGTTATTCGATCGTTTATCTGTCGCTGCTGTTTGCGGCGCTGTTGATCGACCACTATGCGCGTGCCTTGATCGGCGCGTAATACCATGCTCACTAAACGGTTCGCGCGCGCGGCGCGCGTTGCTCTCGTGGCGTGCGCGCTCGGCGGCGCGGCGCTGATGTCGGGGTGCGGGAAGGAACAGCCCGCGTTCACGAACGTCGATATCACGGGAAACAAGCAGTTCGGCGCCGACTTCTCGCTGCCGGATTCGAGCGGCAAGCTGCGCTCGCTTGCCGACTACAAGGGCAAGGTCGTCGTGATGTTCTTCGGCTATACGCATTGCCCCGACGTCTGCCCGACGACGATGGCCGAGCTTTCGCAGGCGCTCCAGCAGCTCGGGCCCGAAGACGCGAAACGCGTGCAGGTGCTGTTCGTCACCGTCGATCCCGAGCGCGATACGCCTGAACTGTTGTCGCAGTACGTGCCCGCGTTCAATCCGACGTTCGTCGGGTTGCGCCCGGCCGATCAGGAACAGCTGACGAAGGTGACGAAGGACTTCCGCGTCTATTACGCGAAGGTGCCGGGCAAGACGCCCGACAGCTACACGATGGATCACACGGCCGCGAGCTACGTGTTCGATACCGACGGCAAGCTGCGTCTTTTCGCGCGTGACGGGCAGGGCGCATCGCCGTGGGTGCACGATTTGAAGCTGTTGCTCGGCTGAGCGAGCGGCGCGAAAGTCGCACACTGAAATGAAAAAGGCTGCACGACGACGTGCAGCCTTTTTCATTTTCCAAGCCCCAGTTCACTCGGGCGCTTTCAGATTCATCCCCGGCGCCATCCGCGTCGCCTTGAACTCCGTCACGTCATAGCGCGCCACCTTCTGCTGCGCAAATGGATCGCTCGCGAGAATCTCGTCGAGTCTCGATCGCTCGATACCCGCCGCGATGATCACGCCGCCGTCGCGCGGCACCTTCGGCCCTGCCATGATGAACACGCCCGCGTCGAACTGACGCGTCAGGAACGCGCGGTGCGCTTCGAGCGCATCGTCGACACGATCGAGCGATGCCGTGTAGCTGAGGGAGACGACATACATAAAAGACCTCGCAAATGGGAAAGAGGCGGACGGCGCGCGTAGGCGCCGCATCCCGCCATTATCGGCTGACACGGCGCGGGGCGTGACTGGCCGACCGCCTCAAGTCGGCGCATCGATCTGCCGTTATCCAAGAGAGCAATCGTTTGCGCCCATTCTTTCTTAAGCGGGCGCCGCAGATTTGCCGAAGATGTGACCACACCACAAGAGACCAACACAATGAGTAGGATGAGTCTGAACCGCAAGCTGTGGTTATCGCTTGTGCTCGTATGGCTGGGCTTGCTGGGCGTCGGATTGTGGAGCGCGGTGGAAACCCGCTCGACAATGCTCGACGAGCGCAAGGCAGGCATGGTGAATCTCGTCGATGCCGCGCAAGGCGTCGTGGGCGGCTATTACGCGCTTGCGCAGGCCGGCAAGATGAGCGAGGCCGATGCACAGCGCGAAGCGCTCGCGTGTCTCGCGACGATGCGCTACGGCGAGTCCGGTTATCTGTTCGTGATGGATTCGAAGCCCGTCGTGCTGATGCACCCGACCTTGCCACAGATGAACGGCAAAGCGGTGGGCGACTTCAAGGACCCGGACGGCAAGCTGCTGTACGTGTCGATCGTCGATGCGGCGAAGGCGACGGGCAAAGGCTTCGCCGAATATCGCGGGCGTCTGCCGCACAGCGAAGAGGCGGTGCCGAAAATCAGCTATGCCGTGCGTTTCGCGCCGTGGGACTGGAACATCGTGAGCGGCGTATTCGTGCGTGACATCGATACCGCTTACTACGCGAACCTGATCGAGCATTTCATCGTCGTGCTGGTGATCGGTGCGGGGATTTCGTTCGCGATGCTGCTGATCATCCGCAACGTGCGCGCCAGCCTCGGCGGCGAGCCGCAGGATGCCGCAAAGCTCGCGGCGCGTATCGCGACGGGCGACCTCACGCAGATCGTGTCCGTGCGCGCGAACGATTCGTCGAGCATGATGGCCGCGATGAACGAGATGCAAAGCCGCTTGCAGCGCACGATCGGCGAGATTCGCCAGTCGGCGGAGTCGATTGCGTCGGCGACGCAGGAGATCGCGGCGGGCAACGGCGATCTGTCGCAGCGCACGGAACAGCAAGCGGCGTCGCTGCAGGAAACGGCGGCGAGCATGGAAGAGCTGACGGCGACCGTCAAGCAGAACGCCGACAACGCGCGCCAGGCGAGCGGCCTTGCGAACAACGCGTCGGAGATCGCGACGAAGGGCAACGAGGTCGTTAACCGCGTGATCAGCACGATGACGGAGATCAACGACAGCTCGCGGCAGATCTCGGACATCATCGGCGTGATCGAGGGTATCGCGTTCCAGACGAATATTCTGGCGCTGAACGCGGCCGTCGAAGCGGCGCGTGCGGGCGAGCAGGGCCGCGGCTTCGCGGTCGTCGCGGGCGAGGTGCGCAGCCTGGCGCAACGTTCGGCGACGGCGGCGAAGGAGATCAAGCAGCTGATCGGCGCATCGGTGGAGCGCGTCAACAACGGCTACACGCTCGTCGAGCAGGCAGGCACGACGATGAGCGAGATCATGCAGGCGGTGCGCCGCGTGACGGACATCATGGGCGAAATCGCGGCGGCGTCGGAAGAGCAGAGCAGCGGGATCTCGCAGGTGGGACGTGCGGTCACTCAGATGGACGAGGTCACGCAGCAGAACGCGGCGCTTGTCGAGCAGGCTGCGGCCGCTGCTGCATCGCTGCAGGATCAGGCGACGCGTCTGCGTCAGACGATCGGTGCGTTCCGGATAAATGGCGGTGAGCCGATGGTCGCTGCGAAGACGGTTCCTGCGGCAGCGAAGAAGGTCGTGAATGCAGCGGCGAAGCCAGCCGCGAAGCCGGCAGCCGCCGCAGCCGCGACGGCAACGAAGGCGGACCTCGGTGCGCGCGAGGCCGCGAGACCGGCCGTGAAGACGGGGGCGTCGGCGCGTCCGGTAAAGGCGTCGTCATCCGATGACGATTGGACTACCTTCTAACGGCTCCTCAACCGAGAACGAGACCGTTCTCGGTTTGATGGATGTGCTGCAAGGTCGGGTCGGATTCGTGGATCGCCAGTTGATCGATTCCATAGTCGAACTGACGATAGCCGAGTTCGGTTAAAAAAGTCTGAATCGCGCCGCGATCAGACTTGATCATCTCGATCAGCATGACGGGGCGGTGCTGTTCGAGCACGGCGCGTGCCCCGCGTAACACGTCGAGTTCCATTCCTTCGACGTCGAGCTTCAGAAAGTCCAGTCGGTCAAGATTCAAAGAAGGCAGGTCGATCACGGGCACCTTGACGCCGTGCTGCGCGTCGTAAGAGATCGGCTGCCCGATGGCCTCGGTATTTTCGCGTTGACGCAGTTCCAGACTGCCGAAGCTCGCGGGCCGCGTATAGTCGGGCCGCGGCACGACCATCTCTCCGCAGCGTTCTCCCAGTGCCGTCAGCCGCGCTCGCACGTTCATGCAGTTGTTGAGCGCGATGTTGCCGGCCAGCGCATAGAAGACCATCTCCTGGGCTTCGAACGAATGCACCTCGCCCCATCCGTACATGTGCCGCGACCACTCGATCGTATGCACACCGACGTTCGCTCCGCCGTCGATTGCGATCACACCGTCGCCGAAATGGCGGCGGCGCAGGTCGAGAATCAGGAGTGCGAGTTTGATTTCGTTGAGATCGAACTGCGATGCCGTGAGCAACTGAAAGCCGACGCCGAACACGCCGCCGTCCTGTTTGATCGCGAAATCGTTGCGATTGACGATCATATTGCCGTGATTGGTCGAGGCGAGAACGAAGGCGATGGGGCGAGCGGGATATGACATATGTCTCTCGTTTGAGTCGTGAGTGGAGTGTCCGCAACGAAGGCTGGGTGAGATGCGCCCGACGAATCGATTGGGCTTGGTAGGCATGCTTATCTTAAAAAAGCGGCGGGCATGCACCTATAGGACGACTCCTAAAGCGCCATGCGCGGCGGTGCACGCCATGCAATCCCGTGACAAAGCCGCACCGGACAACGCGCATACCCATATGCGAACCCTGTATTTCCCATCGACACGCGCCTGTGAGACCATTTAGGGCTCGACACTTCGCGGGCGACGTCAATGTGCCCGCTGTCGAATACGAATCCGAAACAAGGCAGTCAAGAGAGAATCACATGCAGCGCAGAACACTCATCAAGGTCTTTTCCGCAGCGCTCGCTTCGGCGGCGCTCGTCACGAGCTTCGGCGCGCGCGCCGACGACAAGGTCGTTAAGGTTGGCACGATCAGCGGCCCCGATGCGCAAATCTGGTCGGTAGTGCAGAAGGTCGCGAAGCGCGAAGGCCTGAACGTGAAGGTCATCGAGTTCAACGATTACGTGCAGCCGAACGCCGCGCTCGACGCAGGCGATCTCGACGCGAACAGCTTCCAGCATCAGCCGTATCTCGACAGCCAGATCAAGCAGCGCGGCTACAAGATCGTCAACGCCGGTCTGACCTACATCTCGCCGCTCGGCGTCTACTCGAAGAAGCTGAAGTCGCTGAAGGATTTGCCGCAAGGCGCGAAGGTCGCGGTGCCGAACGATCCGTCGAATGAAAATCGCGCGCTGCTGCTGTTGCAGTCGCAAGGCGTGATCAAGCTGAAGGCGGGCGCGGGCACGAACGGCAGCAATGCGACGCCGCTCGATGTCGCCGACAATCCGAAGAAGGTGAAGCTGATCGAACTGGACGCAGCGCAATTGCCGCGTTCGCTCTCCGACGTCGATGCCGCCGCGATTAACACGAACTTTGCGCTGGCAGCCGGTCTGCAGCCGACCAAAGATGCAATCGCGCTCGAAGACGTGCACAGCCCGTACGCGAACCTGATCGCCGTGCGCATCAAGGACAAGGATCAGCCGTGGGTGAAGAAGCTGGTCGCGGCGTATCAGTCGGAAGACGTGCGCCAGTTCATCAAGACGGAGTTCAAGGGTTCGGTCGTGCCGTCGTTCTAAGCGGCCTGATCGCATGATGCGAATAAAAAAGCGCCACGGGAAACCGTGGCGCTTTTTTTGTGCGTGTCGCAGAGGCACGAGACGCTGCCGCTATAGTGCGCGCTCCCATTGCTCGATGACGAGATCGCGCCCAAAGCGCCGTTCGGGTGCCGTCGATACCAGCGCAAAGCCTGCCTGCGTAACGAGCCGCCGCGCGTCGTCGAGCGAACTCTCGCTTTCGATGGAGAGCGTCCGATATCCCGCGCGCTTCGCGAAGCGCACGCATTCGTTGATCAGTTGCGTGCCGACGCCGAGCCGCCGCACGTCCGGTTCGACATACAGCATACGCACACTCGCCTGCGTGTCGGATGCAGCCGCGACCAATGCAGATCCGACGATCAAGCCATCCTGTTCCGCGACCCAGCAGATTTCGCGCAACGTGTCGTGACCCTGTGCAAAGCGCGCAGCCTGCTGCGCGAGCAGCGCTTCGAACGTGTGATCCCAGCCATGGCCGTATGCGAACAGCTGCGCCTGGCGCGACACCAGCCAACCGTATTCGCCCGCGCGCGGCGCGCGCAGCGTGACGATGCTATGCCGCGGCCGCTCGTCGAGCAGGCGCTCGATCAGCTTCATCGCGCGGATCAGTTGATCCTGCGAATGCGGCGCGAGCCGCGCGAGGACGGCGCCGACCTCGTCGAGCGCGGCGGCGTCGAGCGGCTGGTACGCGGCAAGCCCCGCCTCGGTCAACGATACGAGCGACTGGCGCGCGTCGATCTCCGACGTCCGCCGCGAAATCAGGTTGCGCCGCTCGAAGCTCGACAGCAGCCGGCTCAGATAGCCGCTGTCGATGCCGAGATTGCGCGCGAGCGCCGCCGCCGTCTGGTGCTCGCTGCGCGACAGTTCGTGCATGACCCGCACCTCGGTCAGCGAATACGGGCTTTTCTGCAGATGTTCATGCAGCGCCCCGATGTGCTGCGTGTAAAAACGATTGAAATGGCGGACGGCTTCCGCCCGGACTATAGCGGGATCGTTCACCGTTTCCGCTCCCCGTATTGGCCTGTCATTCGGTTCACCAAGCTATGTTGTTTCCATCGAGTGATCGCTCGCGAATTTCGAAGTTTGCACTAGATCGTTAATAAAGAGGTATGACATTTGCGGGTTAACGCACGCAACTTGACAGACGATTCGTGCGGACCAGTTGAGTAACTGGTCTTAGATACGGGTATGCCCTAATGCCAGCGGGTTGTCAGTTGGAAACTGCTTAATTCGCGGAATTCCATATCAGACAAGGGTTTGCTTGATATAGACCAGCTAGATACCAGCTCGTTGACTGGTATTATGGTGGTTATATAATGGGCTCCAATTCGTAGGTCAAGCAGTCCCGTCTCCTCACGCGATCCCCGACCGAGCCATATGGAAACCCGTTGGTCCGCACTGACACCTGACGTCCACAACGTCACGCCGCTCTACCTGCAGCTCGCCCGCAATCTGGCGACGGCGATCCATTGCGGCGTGTGGTCGGCGGGTGAGGCATTGCCGTCGGAGCGCTCGTTGTCCGATGCGATTGGCGTGTCGCGTATCACGGCGCGCAAGGCGATTGCGCTGCTGGTCGAGCAAGGCTTGATCCGGCGCGCGCGGGGCGCCGGCAGCTTCATCACGCCGCGCGTCGAAGATCCGCTGTCGCGTCTCACCGGCTTCACGAAGAAGATGGAGCAGCGTGGCTTCCGCCCGGATTCGATATGGCTAGAGCGCGAGGTCCGCAGTGCGACGCGCGACGAGATCGTGCATCTGGGGCTGTCGCCGGGCGCGTCCGTCGCGAGCCTGCGCCGCCTGCGCCGCGCCGACGGCATCGTGATGGCCGTCGAGCATTCGTCGCTGCCCGTGTCGATCGTGTCCGATCCGCATGCCATCGGCGGCTCGCTCTACAGTTACCTCGAGCAGCGCGGCTTGCCCGTCGTGCGCGCGCTGCAGCACTTTCGCGCCGTCAACGCGTCGAGCGAGATCGCCACGCTGATGGACCTCGAACAAGGCAGCGCGCTGTTGTTGATCACGCGCGTGGGCTACAGCGCGGATCAGCGCGCCATCGAACTCACCGATACCTATTGCCGGGACGACTACTACGACTTCGTCGCTGAACTGCGGCTGTGACCTGGCGCGCCGGCAGGCGCGACGGCAGACAAACGGAACGCACGCGGCGCGAATCAGTCACGCATTGCATAACGCAACATCAGAGAGACTCATGCTGACCGGAAACATACTCACCCCTGAAGGCTGGATCCACGGCACGATCGAATCCGCAAACGGCCGCATCACGGCCATCACGGGCAACGCCGCCGATCCGTCGACCAACGACGCGCCGTACATCCTGCCCGGCTTCATCGACCTGCACGTGCATGGCGGCGGCGGCGCCGACGTGATGGAAGCGGGCAACGCGATCGAGGCGATCACGCGCACGCATGCGCGCTTCGGCACGACGAGCCTGCTCGCCACGACGATGACGGCGCCGCGCGACGAACTGATGGCCGTCGTCGCGGGTCTCGGCGACGTCGCGAAGAACCGCGTGCCGGGCGGCGCGCGCGTGCTCGGCGTGCACCTCGAAGGTCCGTACATCAATCCCGGCAAGCTCGGCGCGCAGCCTGACGCAGCCGTGTCGGCGGTGCTCGACGAAGTGCTGAAGTATCTGTCGATCGCCCCCATCCGCGTCGTCACGATCGCGCCGGAAATCTCCGGCCATATGGAGATCATCTCCGAGATCAATGCGCGCGGCGTGCGCGTGCAGCTCGGCCACTCGCTCGGTACGTACGACGACGCCGTCGCCGCGATGAAGCACGGCGCGCGCAGCTTCACGCATCTGTTCAACGCGATGTCGCCGCTGCATCACCGCAATCCGGGGATGGTCGGCGCGGCGCTTGCGCACGCCGAGTACGCGGAAATCATTCCCGACCTGTTGCACGTCCATCCGGGCGCGATCCGCGCCGCGATGCGCGCGATTCCGCGTCTCTACGTGGTGACGGACAGCACGTCGGCGACGGGCATGCCTGACGGCGAATACCGCCTTGGCAGCCAGCACGTGACGAAGTGCCTCGGCGGCGTACGCCTTGCCGACGGCACGCTCGCAGGCAGCACGCTGACGATGGATCAGGCGCTGCGCAACCTCGTATCGCTCGGCCTGCCGATGGCCGATGTGTCAAACCGTATGTCCCGTTACGCCGCCGACTATCTCGGCCTCGAAGACCGCGGCCGTCTCGCGCGTGGCGCGTGGGCAGACATCGTCGTGTTCGATCGCGAACTGGCGTTGACGGCGACTTACGTCGAAGGAGAATCGATTGTCGAATATGCTTAAAGAGGCGCTGGCGTCCGCTGACGTGGTCGCCGCGCAACTCAACGATACGTCGCGCGTCGAAGCGCTCGCGGCCCGTCTCGCACAGGAGCCGCGTCACGTCGCGCTGACGGTGGCGCGCGGCAGCTCGGATCACGCGGCGAGTTACTTCGCCTCGCTGACAATGAGCCGCGTCGGCCTGCCCGTCGCGTCGCTGCCGATGTCCGTTGCGACGCTTCAACAAGCGCCACTGCAAGTGCGCAACCAGCTTGCGCTCGGGTTCTCGCAATCGGGCAAGAGCCCCGATCTGGTCGGCACGATGCAGGCGCTGCGCGAAGCGGGCGCGCTGACCGTGGCCGCCGTCAACGTGCCCGGCTCGCCGCTCGAAGACGCGTGCGAGTTCTATCTGCCGCTGCTTGCCGGTCCCGAACTGAGCGTTGCGGCGACCAAGAGCTATATCGCGATGTTGTCCGTGTCGGCGCAGCTCGTCGCGCACTGGCAGAAGGATGCAGCGTTGCTCGACGGCCTGAAGTCGCTGCCGGACGCACTGCGCCGCGCGGGCGCGCTCGACTGGTCGAAGGCCGTCGACGAACTGCGCGACGCCGAACGCATGATCGTGATCGGCCGTGGTCTTGGCCTCGCGATCGCGCAGGAAGCGGCGTTAAAGCTCAAGGAAACGTCGGGCATCCAGGCCGAGGCGTTTTCGAGCGCCGAAGTGCGTCACGGTCCGATGGAACTGATCGACCGTGACTATCCGCTGCTCGTGTTCGCCCCGCGCGGACCGGAGCAGGCGGGCCTGTTGCAACTCGCACGCGACATGCAGGCGCGTGGCGCACGCGTGCTGCTCGCCGCGCCGGAAGACGTACCCGAAGCCACCTTGCCGCTCGTATCGACGGCGCACGCGGCGCTCGATCCGATTGCCGCAATCCTTTCTTTCTATGTGATGGCTGCCGGCCTCGCCGCCGCTCGCGGACGCAATCCTGATGCGCCGCGCCATCTGATGAAAGTCACCGAAACTCATTGATCGAGAGATGCAGATGCGACGTGTCGAGGAGTCCCGTTTGAAGAGCCATTCCGAAGGCCATATTGTCCTGCTCGCGCCGATGACGGGTCCCGTCGTCCCGCTCGCGAAGGTGCCCGACCCGGTGTTTTCGGGCGGCATGTTCGGCGACGGCATCGGTATCGATCCGCTGGAAGGCAAGCTCGTTGCGCCGTGCGACGGCGTCGTGATGCATCTGGCGCGCACCGGCCACGCCGTCACGATCACGACGGCAGAAGGCGCCGAAATCCTGCTGCATATCGGTATCGACACGGTCGAGCTGAACGGCAAGGGCTTCGCGCCGCTGATCGAACAGGGCGCGAGCGTGCGCACGGGCGACGTCCTAATCGAGTTCGATCAGGACGCGGTTGCGCGAAATGCGCCGAGTCTCGTGTCGGTGATCGCGATTGCGAATTCGGATGCGTTCGAGATCGTCGAGCGCGCTGCAGCCGATGGCGTGCTCAAGGCAGGTCAGTCGCCGCTGCTTACGCTGCGCGTTCGTGACGGCGCGGCCGTGGCGGCATCGCGCGAAGCGTCCATCGTGAGCGAAGAAGCGCGCCAGACGATCGTGCTCGAACATGCCGGCGGTCTGCATGCGCGTCCGGCTGCACGGGCGCGCGAAGCGGTGCGCGGTCTCGATGCGCGCGTCGAAGTGCGATTCGAAGGCAAGAAGGCGGCGATCGAGAGCGTCGTCGGCTTGCTCGGCTTGGGCGCGGGGCAGGGCGCGACGGTGGAGATCGTCGGTATCGGCGCGCAGGCTGGCGCGGCGGTCGTTGCCGTGGTGCGCGAACTGACGCGCGAGGCGCACGGCGAAGCGGAAGAAAAGCCCGCCCGTCAGCTGTCGCCGGCACCCGTCGCAGCCGTGCCGAAGACGGGTGAAGCGCTCGCACCGAACACGCTCGCGGGCGTTTGCGCGGCGCCCGGCATCGCCGTTGGCAAGCTCGTGCGTTGGGACGATGCCGACGTCGATCCGCCGGAGACGACGGGCAACACGCCCGCCGCCGAAAGCCGTGCGCTCGACAAGGCGATCGCCGCCGTCGACGCCGAACTGAACACGACCGTGCGCGACGCATCGCAACGCGGCGCGCATGGCGAAGCGGGCATTTTCGCGGTGCATCGCGTGCTGCTCGAAGACCCGACGCTGATCGACGCCGCGCGCGATCTGATCAGCCTCGGCAAGAGCGCGGGCTTCGCGTGGCGCGAGGCGATCCGTGCGCAGATCGGCGTGCTGTCGAAGGTCGATGATGCGCTGCTCGCCGAACGCGCCGCCGACTTGCGCGACCTCGAGAAGCGCGTGCTGCGCGCGCTCGGTTACTCGAACGCGGCTTCGCGCTCGCTACCCGATGAAGCCGTGCTGAGCGCGGACGAATTCACGCCGTCCGATCTGTCGTCGCTGGATCGCAAGCGTGTTACCGCGCTCGTGATGGCGCGCGGCGGCGCTACGTCGCACGCGGCGATCATCGCGCGGCAGGCGGGCATTCCCGCGCTGGTCGCGATGGGCGACGCGCTGCACGCGATCGCCGACGGCACGCAGGTCGTGGTCGACGCGACGGCGGGCCATCTGGAATACGCACCGAGCGCGCTCGATGTCGAACGCGCGCGCAACGAACGTGAGCGTCTGGCAGGCGTGCGCGAAGTGAATCGCCGCACGTCGCAGCAAGCGGCCGCCACCAGCGACGGCCGCGCGATTGAAGTCGCCGCCAACATCGCGACACTCGAGGACGCAACCACGGCCGTCGACAACGGCGCGGACGCCGTGGGCCTGTTGCGCACCGAACTGCTGTTCATCCATCGCCAGGCGGCGCCGACCGTCGACGAGCATCGTCAGAGCTATCAGTCGATCGTGGAGGCGCTGAAGGGCCGCACGGCCATCATCCGTACGCTCGACGTCGGCGCGGACAAGGAAGTCGATTACCTGACGCTGCCGCCCGAGCCGAACCCGGCGCTCGGCCTGCGCGGTATCCGTCTCGCGCAGGTGCGCCCGGATCTGCTCGAAGATCAGTTGCGCGGCCTGCTCGCAGTTCAGCCTTTGGGCAAGGTGCGCATCCTGCTGCCGATGGTGACGGACGTGGGTGAACTCGTGCGGCTGCGCAAGCGCATCGACGAGCTTGCCGCCGAAGCGGGCCGCACGGAAAAGATCGAAGTCGGCGTGATGATCGAAGTGCCGTCGGCGGCGCTGCTCGCCGATCAGCTGTCGAAGCACGCAGACTTTCTGTCGATCGGCACCAACGATCTCACGCAATACACGCTCGCCATGGACCGCTGCCAGCCGGATCTAGCCGCCCAGGCTGACGGCCTGCATCCTGCCGTGCTGCGCCTCGTCTCAGCGGCGGTGCAGGGCGCCGACAAGCACGGCAAGTGGGTCGGCGTGTGCGGCGCGCTGGCGGGCGATCCGCTCGCGGTGCCGCTGCTCGTGGGCCTCGGCGTGACGGAGCTTTCGGTCGACCCCGTGTCCGTGCCCGGCATCAAGGCGCGCGTACGCAAACTCGATTATCAGTTGTGCCGTCAGCGCGCCCAGGACGCTCTGGCGCTCGAATCGGCACCGGCGGTAAGAGCCCTGAGCCGCGAAATCTGGCCGCAAGACTGATGGCGCTTGCGTCGCAACCAGTCTGAAAAGCCAGATCCGTCAGCTCGACATTTCAACCAGCATGTAAAGCAATTACGCAACTACACGAGACAAAGGAGTGGAGGTATCAATGGATGGAAATCCGTTTCTGAAGATTCAGCGCCTTGGCCGCGCACTGATGCTGCCGATCGCGGTTTTGCCCGTCGCCGGCCTGTTGCTGCGCCTCGGCCAGCCCGATGTATTCAACATCAAGATGATCGCCGACGCGGGCGGCGCGATCTTCGACAACCTGCCGCTCCTGTTCGCGATAGGCGTCGCTGTCGGCTTCGCGAAGGACAATAACGGCGTTGCGGCGCTGGCGGGCGCGATCGGTTATCTGATCGAAGTGGCCGTGATGAAGGACATCAACGACAAGCTCAACATGGGCGTGCTGTCGGGGATCATCGCCGGTATCGTCGCGGGGATGCTGTACAACAAGTACAAGGACATCAAGCTTCCCGATTACCTCGCGTTCTTCGGAGGGAAACGCTTCGTGCCGATTGTCACGGGGGTGGCGTGTCTGGTGTTAGGCATCGTGTTCGGCTACGCGTGGGGTCCTGTTCAGGGCGCCATCGACGCAGCCGGCCACTGGCTGACGACGGCGGGCGCAGTCGGCGCGTTCGTGTTCGGTCTGCTGAACCGTCTGCTGCTGGTGACGGGCCTGCATCACATCCTGAACTCGCTCGCGTGGTTCGTGTTCGGCTCGTTCACGCCGCCGGGCGGCGCCGCTGTAACGGGCGACCTGCACCGCTTCTTCGCGGGCGATCCGACGGCGGGCACGTTCATGACGGGCTTCTTCCCGGTCATGATGTTCGGTCTCCCGGCAGCGTGTCTCGCGATGTTCCATGAAGCGCCGAAGGAGCGCCGCGCGATGGTCGGCGGCCTGCTGTTCTCGATGGCGCTGACGTCGTTCCTGACGGGCGTGACGGAGCCGATCGAATTCAGCTTCATGTTCCTCGCGCCTGTGCTGTACGCGATCCATGCGGTGCTGACGGGTCTGTCGCTCGCGATCTGCTCGGCGCTCGGCATCAAGCTCGGCTTCACGTTCTCGGCGGGCGCGATCGACTACGTGCTGAACTACGGCCTGTCGACGAAGGGCTGGGAAGCGATCCCCATCGGCATTGCGTATTCCATCGTCTACTACGGTCTGTTCCGGTTCTTCATCCGCAAGTTCAACATGGCGACGCCGGGCCGTGAGCAGGAAACGCCGGAAGTGGCCAACGAGTCGTATGCGTCTGCCGGTTATGTGGCACCTGTCGAAGGTGCGGCAGCAGCGTCGGGCACGCGCGCGCAGCGTTATATCGCGGCGCTGGGCGGCGCGGCGAATCTGTCGGTGGTCGATGCTTGCACGACGCGTCTGCGTCTGTCGGTGGTGGATTCGGAGAAGGTGTCGGAGAACGGTCTGAAGTCGATCGGCGCGCGTGGTGTGTTGAAGCGCGGGGGCGGCAACGTGCAGGTGATCATCGGACCGGAAGCGGACATGATCGCCGATGAAATCCGTACGACGATCGCGAGCGGCGGTGCGGTGGCGGCTGTTTCGCCTGCTGCTGCGGTGTCGGTCAAGCCGGCTGCTGCTGCTGCTGCTGCTTCGGCTCCCGCTGCGGCAACGGGCAACG
>Ga0247692_1000004_pt1 | contig 68065 bp, 92 predicted proteins | sample CNK33_metaG_FD_183041 | JGI IMG/M metagenome (GOLD analysis project Ga0247692, IMG submission 183041) | Soil microbial communities from Purdue University Martell Research Forest, Indiana, United States - CNK33 | ecosystem: Environmental > Terrestrial > Soil > Temperate forest > Bulk soil...
CGCACGATGGACAAGGCCACGCGCGATACCATTGCCGCGCTGAAGAAGACCAATCCTGCCGCAGCGAAGTTGCTGGCCAAGCAGTACTACGGCCGCCAAGCCTACGAAAAAGAATTTCCTACGGTGCAGGACGCTCGCCGCGCCAAAGCCACAATCGAATCTCTCGGTGGCGAAGATGGCATCACCGAACTGCAAAACAAGGTGCAGGACTATACGACCGAAATGGAGCAGTTCGCCAATGGCGACCGCTCACTGGTCGAGACTCTCTACAAATCCAATGCTGAATCGACTGTGAAGATGGTCGAGGCTGCATTGGATATTTTTGCAGAGAACAAGAACATGGAAGCGTTGGACTCAGTACTTATGCGTCCGATGGTCCAACGATTGAATGATGCCGGACTCAGCAAGAGTTTGGTAGCTATGGCTGACTTCCTGAAAGTCGGGAAGGGCCAAGAAGCCTACGATCTGTTGCAGAACGTCGGCGAGTGGTTGGCCAAACTGACTGGCGACGCGGAGAAGATGAAGGCCACGAGGACTCAGGTCGATCCGCGCGAGAAAAGTTTTCAGGAACGCGAGCAGAAGTTGCAACAACAGGAAAAAGAGAACAAGGAACGCGCCATTGGCGACGAAGTAAAAAGGCTTAACAGCGAGAAACTGGCCACAACCCTTGCTCCGTTTTTCAAGGAACTAAAATTGTCCGGCGAAGGGCAACGCGAGTTTTCACAAAACCTGAAACAGAAAGTTTGGGCGGCAATGAACGCCGACAAGGTATTCCGGCGACAAGTCCAAGCCAACATCGCCAAAGGTGACCAAGCCTACGTCGCGAAGTTCATTAACGCGAAGTTCAATGAATTGCTGCCGGGGATATTCCGCAACTACAAAAACACGCTATACCCGAATCTCTCCCGGAGCGCGACTCCAACGCCAAAGCCGAATGGCCAAACTCCGGTCAACGGAAGGACTCCGGCGAAGCCAGCCGCAGCAGTGGAAGGGCAGGCAATCCAGGTTAAGGATGCTCCCGCGTTTGAGGAAGTGGATTGGTCAAAGACCAACGACACTACTTGGGCGAAAGGCTTCGCGCACCTGAAAAACGGGAAGTACGTCTACTTCCACTGATACAGGTAGTCCGGTATTGCACAGACAGGTTTAATCTCCCACAGTGACAATGCCTTAGAAGGGGGAATCCTCATGATTATCTACCTCAGTCTTTTGGTCGCACTCGTTGGTGTCCTCATGTACGCACTCAGCGCGAATCCAAAGCTGGTTGAAATCGGGCGACTGGCTTTCTTCGCCGGACTGCTGGCGTTCCTGATGCTCGTGGGCGGCGGCCACTCCCTCGCCATAGTTAAGTAAAGGAACACCATGAAAAAGAAACAGGCAGTCAAGAAGCCGGTAAAGCGCGCTGAGAAAAAGCCGGAGACGCAGCCAGAGCCGCCAGCGGTCGAGCCGATTGTTTCCGAAGCAGAACCAGTTACCGCCTCGCCTGAGTCTGGTGACGGGCGCTCCGCGATGGACGGCAAACGTCCCGATTGACTTCGTACAGACGAGCTAAGGTCAGCGTGAGCCGCTTAAACCTTAGGGTTAGTTTGTAACGTCCAAAGATAGGGCTGGTTTCGCCGGATAGTACACTCTGCGAGGCCAGCCTTAATTTTTTCCCTTGCATCATTCCCACGTTTAGCAGTAGCCTTGCTTCCGTTGAGCGATGCGGGGCGCGCGTTCCCCAAAATGCAGCAGTACGATACCGTCGCTAAACAAATCCAAACGTATATCGGGTGTTGTAAGAGTCTGTGCGATTGAGTTCGTGCAGATTGCCGACGCAGAAATACTCCGCAGAGCGAAGCGGGCGCGTCATTCGCGCGAATCGCAGGCGTCGAGCTGAGTCTGAGGTATACGTGTATGGCTCCTCTATTAGAGGCCGCAGTACAAGGCGTTGAAATCGAAGCATTTGCGAAGGGCATCCCGAATTACGTTTTCAAAGGTCGGACGCTTTACAACTTCTTCAAGAAGGGTGCAAAGACCTATCCGACCGCAGTTACCACGGCCGCCGGCGGCACCAGCCGTCCCGCGTTCCGTATTCCGATCCGCATCCAGTCTGGCGCGGCAATCTTCCAGGCAACCGGCGACGGCGATTCTCTGAATCGTGGCACTGGTTCTCTGTGGGTTTCCGGCGATCAGACCGTAGTTGGAACCTTTGCCGGGAACGAAATCACCTACCTGGCCCGAATTGCTACACAGGGTCCGAAGCGTGGTCTCATCTCGCTCAAAGCGGAAGAACTGAAAAACTCCTTCGATTCGTACATGCAGGGGTTGGATTCTCAGTTCCTCTCCGACGGCAGCGGCGCGGTCCTGCAAATCCCATCCACAGCCACGGTCAACAACACCACTGGCACCGGCAACTCCACGTCCTCGATCGTTGGTCTTGGCGGACAGGCCAACCAGCTTCAGGAACAGCAAGTCGTGCAGTTCTTCGCGGCTGAAGGCGGCTCGGCCCGTTCCGGCACTGCAACGGTCTCTTACGTTGACGGCGCCGCGGACACCGTGTACTTCTCGACCGCTTTGCCAGCAGGCACGGCAGCCGGCGACTTCATTATGATTCAGGGGTCTTCGGGCGCTCTGAACTCCGGCATCACTGGTATCTACACGTACCAGGTGGCCGCGACGACCGGAACCGTGCTGAACCTGTCCCGCGCAACCTATCCGGGGCAGTTGTCCACTCCGACCATCAACAAGGGCGGCTTCGCAATCAACACCACCGATCCCTACAAGGTGCAGATTCTCATCCGCCGCGGTTTGGGTGATGACAACGAGCACGCCAAGAACTTCCAGTTCGTCTGCAATGCCGACCAAGAACTTGCGGTTGCGCAGCTCTACACCAACGTTCTTTCCCAAAACCAGAAACCGTCCGGCGACAAGGCTCTCGACATGACGATGGAATACATGCCGACGACCTACGGCGGCCGGCCGCTGCACGTCAGTTACAAGGCGAAGCAGGGACGGCTGGACGCGGTTTGCCCGGAAACCTGGGGGATCTGCGAAACCGTCGAGCCAAGCCTGTACGACTTCGGCGACGGCGTTACCACCATGCCAGTTCCGGCCAACGATGGAAGCGGGAACACCACCTACAAGACGAGTTCCATTTTTTACTACCATAGTTTTCTCAACCTCTTCAACACGAACATGAAAGCGGCAGCAGTACTGAGTAATTGTGCTGTTCCTTCAGTAACTTCGTAGTAGAATCTTTCTCGCCGTCACTTGATCCGTGACGGAAATGGTGAAGGGAAAGGTGCCTTGAACACTTTTCCCTTTGCCGCTCTTTCAAGGAGAGTGAGATGGGAACTCGGGAATATCACCGCGCGTATTATTTGAAAAACAAGGAGAAATTAAAAGCGAGAAGCAAGGCTTATTATTACAGCAATTCAGACGCTGCGCTGGAATTGAGAAGGCAGAACAACGCGAAAAGAACTCCTGAGCAAATCGCCAAAGATAAGCAATATCATCGCGAGTGGTACGAGAAGAACAGAGAGAAGCAACTTGCGAACGCAAAAGAAGATTACCGACAAAACCCTGAGCCAAAAAAGCAGAGCGCACGGAGATACATCCGACATCTGCCGAAAGACATCCATTCCAAAAGATGTCGAGCGAGGCTCATTTCTGTCTTCCACACCACGGAAGAGTGGTATCTGGCAAAGCTGGAATCTCAAGGAAACCGCTGCGCGCTTTGCGAACGTGTCCGAGAAGAAAACGGAAACCGTCTCGGGATCGACCATGACCATTCCTGCTGCAAGAAATATGGTTCGTGCGGGAAATGCTTGCGCGGAGTTCTTTGCCGCCGATGCAACGTTCTTGTGGGCAACTTAGAAGTTTTGATTTCTCTTGGGTTGGATATATCGGGCGAGTGTTCGGGTTGGGTTAAAAAGGCACTTGAGTATCTCGGGAAATATCGGGGGAATTAAAATGGCCACGCCAGCACTTGCAAGGAAGACAGTTATTCGTCCGCGCGACAAGTGGGTGATTATCCGAAAGTTCATCCGCGGCGAAGAGATTCGGGACGGCATCATAATCCCGGAAACGAAAGACGACCGTTCCCAGCGCGGCGAAGTGGTAGCACTCTCACGGTGCGCGGGGCGCACGGCAGACGGAACCGAAATTCCCTGGGACATCAAAGTGGGTGATGAGGTGATCTTCACCAACTACCCGATGGACATCCCAGCAGTGGAAGAGTTGACCGGAGAACCAAACCTGGTGCTGGTACAGGCCGATGAAGTCTTCGGAGTCGCAGAAGCAGCATGAAGGCCGAACGCCACGAAAGGCGCCAATGTCCGCCAGAGTTCCAAGAGCGTTTGACTCGGAAATTTGGCGTCTCGCAGTTCGGGGAGCCGATCTTCAAAATTGTTTGGGGGCAATCCGAATTTCTCCGCATGGGGGACATCTGGCGGGATCGATTCGGAAACGAGCGACGTGCCTATCGGGATATTTACCAGTGCCACGGAACGCCGTGTTGGGTAATCATGCGTTGGAAGCAGCCAGCGCACTACGGCTCTCCCGCCACGTATTACGAAACCACTTGGGACACGTTCAGCAAGATGCACTTTTTGGGCGAGTATCCGTGGCGCGGCCGCTACGAAATTGTCCAACCGCTGTACCACCAGGAAATTACGCCGGGGCGCAAGGTGCGGGAATGGGTTCCAATGCTGAACCCACACACCGGGATTATCGAGAACGTGGACTGCTGGAAGACCGTAGACCAGAAAATCATCATTCACCACATGCCGCTGTCCCATGTTTTGATCGACACCATCATTCCGTTAATTGCCAAAGTACAGGCACTCTCGCAGGACGAACTGAAAGCGATTCACCAGGCGAACAAACTGGCGCAGCACAAAAAGGATGTCGCAGAAATGGCGGAAGTGATGGCCGAGAACATGCCGAGTTACTTCGGTCCGGTCTCATATTCGCGGCAGGGTGTTCGTACATCGTTACTTGACCGCAAGATGGAACAGATTGAAAAGGTTTGGAAACGGGAACTGAAGAACGGAAGGCGTTTCACAAAGGGATTCCAGACGGGCAATCGGGTACTTTCGGTAGCTCGCTGAGAAAATTAAAAATCGGGAGGAAGTAGATTATGGGTACGTCTGCATTTCCAGTAACCGGAGCACCGCCAACCGCGCGACTCGATAAGGCGCGGCAGATTGAGAACGGCGGCCCTGGTGGTGAAGGGCTAGGAGAAACCAAACTTCAGACCCAAGACAACACGCAACTCAAGCCGCCGATCTATATCTACAATATTTGCGCGCTGCCTCACGTCCGCAATCAACCGCCAGAGTTTCCGATGTTCACGATCGAGCCGTGCGAAAAAGGAAAGAAGTTTTCCGTCAAACCGTTTCCGGGACTGGTCAACGAGCGCTACGTCAAGCCGGGAACGTCGGAGTATCACTACAAACAGGTGGACGGCCGGAAGTACGCCACCAGCCTGTTGAACCCGAGTCACTTTCCCGGAACCGATTGGCGCACGCAGCTTAACGACCGCATCACCGGCCAGGAAGACATGAGCGGTATGGACATGAACGCTTTCGGCGTGTTCTGGTCCGAACTTACGCCGGATGATCCCGCACTCAATGAGCAGATCGCACTGTTCAGGAAACGCGCAGACCGCACGATGGAAGCTCTGGTGGCCGAAGGAAACAAGTACCACGCGGAAGGGCGTCCGGGCGTAATCAGCGGACTAATGCACTTTGCGATGGACTACTTCGGACTTTCCGCACCGTGGCACATGAGCCACCGTCACAAGACCGAGTGCCTCAACTGCGGCGACTTGGTTCTGGAAGGAATCGCGTACCACCGCAATTCCAGCGGAGACATTTGCATTATCGACCGCGAACGGTATGAGGCATCCGTCATCACTGCGAAGCAGCAGAAAGAGACAGGCGCCGAGCCGAAGCAAGCTGCGGAGAGAAAGCCGCGCACAAAGGCCGCCGGCTAAACGATCTTTCTTGGGGGGCACTCTCTACACCCGCGGTCAACCCGATTCCGTGGCTGACGGTGCCCCTCAAGTAAGTTTTTGAAAGTGAAAGGCATGGATGTCGCCAAGTTTCCAACAGAACGGATTCCCAACGATGGGTTCGATTGCGAACCTGGCGCGGTCGGTCGTGAACGACACGTTTACTGGCGTCAACGGCCAGCAAGGGCGAATCTTCACCAACGATGCTCCGTTCATGCTGCCGTATTTCAATTCCGCATTTCGCACGCTGCAACGCAAGCTCCGCAATGAAGGCGTCACGTTTCCGATCAAGGACAATGTAATCCTGACGAACATGACGCCAGTGGTGGAAGTCAACAACGCCGTGCAGGTGTACGTGGGGTACGACGGATATTTTGACGGCACCACAATGCACGCAACTCCGAAACTGCCAAGCGACCTTCTACAGCCGTACTTGGTGCAAGAGCAGACTATCGGTAGTGGATTCCCATTTACACCAATGGCCCAGCCAGAAGAAGGACTCCCCTCGGCGATTCAGGGGCCGATGCTGAAAATGTGGGAGTGGCGCAACTACAAAATCTACATGATTGGATCGACGCAGGCGAAGAACTTGCGGTTGCGGTATCAGTCTGGCCAGCCTCCGCTTGACGTTCCGGCCGCCGACTTCGATACCACAGCGGTAGGGATTATCGACTGCGAAGACGCGATGGCGTTTTTGATGGTTGGATTGTACGGCGCATCCCGCGGCGCGAATCCACAAGTGCTCTTGGGGCTAGAACAGAAAGCCGACGCAGCAATTTCGGACATGGCTTTGGAATACGTTCGCCGCTCTCAAACGGTCACGTATCGCCGTACAGCCTACGGTGAAGGCGGTTCCAATGACGGTGGCAACACCAATTTGGGACAGGCAGGGCAGGGATAATGTCCTTCTTCCGCTATGACGGGGTAGTGCGCAACGCGCCAGGGGAAGCGATTCCGGGCGCTTACGTGTACGTCTGCAACCAGCCGGCGACCACCAGTGCCATTCCGCCAAGTCCGCTTGCCAACATCTATTCCGATTCAAGCGGAACAGTGCTGGCGAATCCCGTCATTGTTGATGGCAACGGTAACTTTTCGTTCTACGCATCGCCCGGACTTTTTACACTTGTCTTCTTCGATCCATTCGATCGTATCCCGACCACGGTATTTCTTGACCAAACTGTTGCGAGTCCGGGAGCTGGAACAGTAAGCAGTGTCGCGGAGACGGTTCCGACGGAGTTTGCCATCGCCGGTTCGCCGATTACGACTTCGGGAACGCTGGCGATTACCAAAGTCAATCAGAACGCGAACTCGGTATGGGCTGGACCTGTTTCAGGACCGGCCGCGCAGCCAACGTTTCGTGCATTGGTCTCTGCTGACCTTCCCGCCGGCGTGGGGAGTGTTACCAGCGTCGCGCTGACTTTCACGCCATCGGCACTGTTCACGTCGAGCGTTGGCGGAAGTCCAATCACCAGTTCCGGGACTCTTGCGGTAACTCTTGGGCTGGCGAACCAGGCCGCAAATAAATTCCTTGCCGGTCCTGCATCGGGCGGCACTGGCGCGGTCACTGCGCGCCTAATTGTTCCCGCTGATTTACCGGGACAGGTTACAACGACGTTCTCAGCAACACCGACGTTCGATGCCAGCGCGGGAGATGGTTTCAAAATGACGCTCACTGGAAACGTGACTTCCAGCAGTGTCACCAATCCGACGGCGGCGCAGACCATCACGTTTGTTATCACGCAAGACGCCACTGGCGGCCGGACGTTTGTCTGGCCAACGAATTTCAAGGGCGCAACGGCTATTTCGCCAGACGCAAGCTCGGTGAGTGTCCAAAGTTTTTACTACGATGGAAGTTTTTGGCGTGCCAACGGACCCGGCATGACGATGGGATCGTAGTAAATGCAGGCCACGTGAGCCTTAACACGGTTGCAGACAAAGAAAAGGCCAGCGTTCGGGGGCTGAGTTGGAGAAAATAAAATGGCACAAGCAACGCTTTCAGTAGCAGGTGGCGCAGTACAGACCAACGACCAGCGTATTCAACGTTTCTATGGAACGTTGACGTTGAGCGCTCGGACTGACACTTATCCGGCAGGCGGATTGACTCTCGATTCCGTACTGTCTGCGGCACTCCCTGTCACTTCTAATTCCGCAATGGTTTCCTTTCGGGCGACTGGCGCCGGTGCTGGCTACATCTATCAGCGCATCCCGTCCACTGGAAAACTGATGGTCTTGCAGGTTCCACCGTCCGGCTCTCTCACCACGGCGGCACCGTTGCAAGAATTGTCCTCGGCCGCGAACTCGCTGTCCGGTGTTTTCGCCGACACGATTTCGTTCGTCGCGGAATATCTGCGGAACGCATAGTAAATCCAAAGAAGGAGGACGGAACTAGGCGAGTGATGCCGCTTAGTTCCGTTTTTTCTATATCCAAAACGCGCAAGACCCACTCGTTCAAGTCCCACTGAATCTCTTTGGCGGCCTCTACACGGAGGCGTCGCCAGAAAGTTTGCCGGATGGCGCCAGTCCGCTTTCGATCAACTGCGACTATGACTTGGGTTCAGTGTTTGGGCGTCCAGGAAAAGAAAGTGTATTCAGTTACGCCGGTTCGTCCTACATTCTCAATCCAGCTTTCACTCAATCAGTAGGAAGTGGCCAAGCCTGGTCGGGTGGCAGTGTTACTTTGAACGAAGGCGGCGGCGGCTCAGGGGCTAGGAAGCTCCAAAGTGTATTTAAGCTGGGCGAAAACGTTGATACCGACTCAGTAACTTTAAATCTGAGCGCAGGCAGCCTCGTCGTTATCAGTTTGTGGCATTACAACTTGGGTGTCGTGAGCATCATCGACAGCTTCGGACTGGATTGGCACGCAATCCACCAGAGCCAGTATTTCTACCAAGCAGGTCCGGCAAACGAAGCGCTGGAAATGTTTTGCGCTTTCACCGGAAGCAATTCAGGTGAGAACACGATTAGAATTTCAACCCTGAACAACGGGCGCGCGTTCAACGTTGCTGAATTTGCTGGCATCATTCCAGTTAGCACGGTGCCTGGTTCGGCCGGGGCGTCGAGCACAAGCACACCCACTGAAGCGCCTACCGACATCGGCAGCGGTCCCGTAGAGACCAACAACAACCCAAGTTTTGTCGTATCGGCTGGATACTCGGCAGCCCCTTCCACGCTGACCCCCGGATTTGGTTTCACTTCATCCGGTGGTGGTCTCGTCGCTGACGTTGGAATTTTGCAGACGCAATTCTTTGTTCCGTCCACTATTGGAAGTTACTCGCCTACGTTTGGATTGGACGCCAAGAACGTATGGGCCGCGGTAACTCTAGCGTTTGGTTCCACACCTGGCGGGGGTGGTGGCAGCCCTAGTTCGCAAACACTGCAATCGCTTAATTTTGGTCCGCCGATCCCTGTAAATATAAACCCTCTCCCGGTTCCTTCATGCGGCTGTGGATGTACGGAAGCCGACGAACTCCCTGTTTTTGGCGTGGAAGTGTTGATTACCGGCAGTCAGGACAACGCTGCTCCTGATGCGATTCTGTCCGTGCAGTTGCAATTACCAGATGGCACGCTCTCTCCAACGATTCACACGACACAACTTCCGGCAAGCCCCGGAACCGTAGTCGTCGGGAGTCCTACCGATAATTGGGGATTGACGCTCAGTGCTTCGATTCTCAGTGACCCGAATTTCACGGTGAACATCGTTGCAACGACAACTGGCGGCGAGGTTGTAACTTTCACTGCGACGGTACAGATTCAGGTCTTCACAACGCCGAATCCACCGCCAGACATCAATTACCTCAAAACATTCGCGCAGACCGGCGGCGAAGTCTACTCGCTGGTGCTTGGCAGCAACGGTACGATGTACCGCGAAGATGCCATCAACAATCCCAACGTGCTCTCCGCAGTCTATTCGGCGATCGAGCCGGACACGTTCGCTGAATCGGCCACGATTGACGACCGAGAATTTATTGCCCTGTCCAATTTACTGAACGGTACGGACATCCCGTACACCTACGACGGAACGAACTTTGACCGACTCTCGCAGGTTGGTCCTGGCGCGCCGCCGACGGCTTCCACGTCCACCGCGACTATCGATATCCTGAGCATCACCCAGCCGACTGCCAAAGGCGACCCGGAAGCCCCTGGGCGGCTATCAGGGATTCTCTGGTCCAATGGTCCCGGTTCCACCGCACCCGGAAACGTGTTGACCGTCTATTACGCTCGCGTCAGTGCGCAACCAACGGCAGACCCCGACTTGCAGCCCGGAGTAGGTGTCGAGATTGCTGGCGTTGATGTTCCAGGGCCAAACCAGGATTTCAACGGCCAGACGGTAGACGGCGATTACATTGTGGTGAGCATCGGGCAAGGTGTGCCGCCCGGAGCAGAGTTTGAACGCTGGTTCTTTACCGTGGTCATGCCGTCAACGCAAAGCGTTAATCAGGCCGACCATGAAGAAGGCCACGGGCCGTTTGGCACCTACCAGGTCACGACCGCCACGCTGACGGCTTCGGCGCAGGTTCCCAATCTGGAAGTGGGGAACTCTATGGCCATCTCCGGCACTGGCGGCTCCCCGCCGGCGGGATATGACGGCACCTGGGTAGTGCAGAAGACGCCAAACGCGGCACAGTTGCAGATTACCAGCACGTCGCTAACGGGCAACGTCGCCACTTATGGTTTCAACCTAATAAGCGGAACTAATCCGACGGTTGGACAAGCTGTGACCGTAACCGGAACGCTGAATGGCAACGGCATTTTCAACGTGACCAATGGAGTCATTTCCTCGACCTCGGCAGGCGTGTTTTCGATCAATCTGACTGGCGCGGACGTGTCCAGTGTGGCAGAAGACGGCATCGGCGTAATCTTCGGAACGATCTTTGTCTTCGATCCGCTGAAAGTGGTCGGGAACAAAACTGGCGGTACTCTGGTCACGGTGGGAATCATCTCCGCTGGAATCCGTAAAGTCTGCTACTCGTTTCTCACCCGCAATGGGTACATGACCGCGCCATCTCCAATTCTGACGTTTGACGTTCCAGTAGGAGCCTCGACGCTGACCATCGGGAACCTGGCATCCGGGCCGGACGACGTGATTGCGCGCGTGGTGCATTTGACGGCCGCCAACGGTGGAAACTTCTACAACATCCCTATTCCGGTGGACGTGTTGAGCAACGGAATCACTGTCACCAATACCTCGACCTACCTGAACGACAACACTTCGCGGAGCATCAATCTGAGTTTCTCGGATGGAGTCTTGCTCGCGGCCAGCGGAATCGACATTCAAGGAAACAACCTTTTCGCCACAATCGAATTGGGAAGCATCCTCGGAGTTATCGGTTACGCGTCCAGGGCTTTCGCTATCGGCGAGCAGAACAAAGTCCCGAATCTTCTGAACTGGTCTTTTGACGGTGGGTATCTGGAAGTGGCTCCGGCGCCGCCGAAACAGCCGCTTGGCTGGACCTTTGACGCAACTTCGGGCGCTGGCGGGACGCTGGTGGATTCTCCGATCTTCGGATTCGCCTACGAGATTTCAAACGCTACCGGAAGCACTCAGGCCAAGTACGGCATGATTACTCAACCTGCCTTTCAGGATGAGTTTAAGGTGCCGATCATCCGGGCATCCACAAAATACAGCACGCGCATTACTGCGCTGAAGACCGCTGGCGGCGCAAGTGGGAATCTCGTTGTCGATCTTTACAGCCCGTCCACAGGAACATCACTCGGAACATTCTCGGTTCCTCTTGCGTCACTGACGGACACGATGCAGATATTCACTGGAGCGATGCTGACTTCCGTTTTGGCTCCGGTGCCGAACGATTTGCTTCTGCGAATCTACGCGCAGAACATTCCAGACGGAACGACAATTCAAATTGACCGAAACGAGCCATTTCCGACAGAGCAGCCGAATCTGGACACGCAAGTTACCGGAAGCTACGTCAACAATTTTGAGGCGTTCGATGAAAGCGGCGAAGGCGGCATCGTTGACACCGCGGGAGAGAACCAACAGCCCGTGCGCAGCGCGTTTACGCTGTACGACACACTGTATTTGGTGAAGACAGGATCGTTTGTCTCGACACAGGACAACGGAAGCACGGAGCCTTCTGGTTGGAGCCTCAGAATCGTATCGAACTCCGTCGGTACACCGTCAATCTATGGTGTGACGACCGGAATTGACGAACCAAACACCGGAGAAGCGTGGGCGATTATTGCAGGACAGGCCGGGGGCTACATTTTCAACGGTGGCGAACCGATCAAAATCACCGAAGAGATTCAGCGGCTATGGAATCAGATTAACTGGCGCTACGGCCACACCCTTTGGGTGAAGAACGACGTGAAGAATCGGCGCGTGATGTTTGGTGTGCCTCTAAAAACTCCTAACCAGTGGTTGCCGACCGGAATTATTGCCGACGACAGCAACCCAACGACGCCAAACGTCATTCTGATGTGCAACTACCGCCAGTTGAACACCGGATCTGCGCTGGCAGAGAAAGTCGGAGTCCACGTTTCGTATTCTGGGCGTCTGATTGCCTCGGAACTGACGCGGAAGTGGTCGATCTGGACAATCAAAGCGCCGTGCGCCGCGTTCTTGCGCCGCGACGACACCACGGAGCCGCTTTTCTTCGGAAACTCCGATGGAAACGGAAAAGTCTTTGAACTTGTAGACGATTTTGGCCAAGATGACTGCTCGGCCATCCAGCAGATTTACGATACCTACGGATTTGTGACCGATGAGCAAGGGCAAGGTCTCAGAATCGGCTCTCTGCGCAAGGTCTACACGTATATGTCGATGCTGGTGGACGGAACCGGGGATTTGAACGTCCGGGTGTTCCCGAACTCACTCGATTCTCAATATGCGCATGATTTGCTGCCAAGAATAACCCTGCCGCAGATGACCGACGGAGATATTGAGCTACCACTGAACGAAACGGCCAACCGACTGTTCTTCCAGTTCAAGACTGACGCTATTGGAGCGTCTTTTAACCTAAGTAGAATGATGGTGGCTTTGCAGCAAGACCCCTGGTCAAGCGTGAGAGGCCGCAACGGTTAATAAAGATGCTTCCACCGATCTCCACGAGCTATCCTCGAAGCCCAATTAAAGCTAATTCTATGCTTCTTGCAAATTGCGGCAATAATGGCTTTCTCTTTTGGTTCTCTTGGTCCAGTCCTTGTAGCCTTTGGATAGCGTCTCCGAATATCCATAACGGCCTTTTCTGTGAGCAAGGCAGAACCGTTCCTTTCTCCAAAACAACCCCGCCCACGTTGAACCATGTCCGTTATATTTTCAGCCTGCGTTCCTGTGCGCAAATGGTTTGGATTTACACATGGCGGATTGTCACAACTGTGAAGAAGGAATTTATTTTTAGGGATTTTCTTCCCTGCAAGTACCCAGGAAACGCGGTGGGCGCGGAGCCTTCTATTATGAGTTCCGTTCCAGATAAGTCCGTAATGATGTTTAGATTTCTTGTCGGTAATTCTGGCACCAGTCCACATCCAACAGTTACCCAAAGATGGCTGAGTCGGGTGTGGCGGTCCATTTTTGTTAACTTTCTCCCAAAATCTATCTTTCATTGGGACTCGTACAAAGCGACCTTTGGCGTCGATTTTCATACCCCTAATGTTACGTCCGTAGTCCCTAATATGCAAGAAGTGAGGGCGTAATGGCGAAGAGTGCTTCTCCGGCGGCGTTGGATATTCAAAAAGAAATTTCTCGCCTGCGCAAAGTCGATGAAGGACAGTGGTTACAGTCTGCTTTGCAACGCATTGAGGATGCCGTCAACAATCTAGGGAAAAACGGAGCTATTCCGCCCAAAGGTGTTCTGCCGCCACCGCCTACCATTCAAGAACTAACGGTTAAAACCAACGGGACTGGTATGGTCCATGCGGTAATCAACGACTCCAACCCCATCGACAAGGGACTCAGGTATTTTATTGAATACGACACAGACCCAAATTTTACGCGCCCTCATCCGGTTCATCTTGGCGCTTCTCGTTCAATGACTCCAATTACTTTACCTGCGCAGGACGACGACGGAAACCCGCAGCAGTTTTATTTTCGCGCCTATTCGCAATATCCCGGTGGAAAGCCTGGGCAAGTAGTGCATTATGGTGGCACTACGCCGACCGCAGTGGACCCTGGCGGCACGCAGCAAATGACGCTTATTCCCAGCACTGGAAGTGGGACAGCTCAGGTTTCAGGACAGCAAGGCGGTTCAGGCTTCGGAAAAGTTCTCACTCGGCCATCGGCGGGACCGAAGAGGGCGATTGTATCGTGAGCAAATCGGTCGGTTCAGTTATTCAGGAGTACTACTTAAAGACTACGGACTGGACACCGATTGTCGCTCCAATTGAGTGCGGCTATTGGATGTTTCTGCGAACCAACAACCGCACAAAGATTGGGCGCTGCTCCGACGACCAAAACATGGAAACCTGCTATTGGCTGGACGGGTATGACTGGGTGACGTTTAGTTGTCCGGCTCTCTACAAAAAGTTTCGGTTTGCAAAGGGTGACACCGTAACATTCCTAAAGGCCACGGCAGAGAATACGATTGCATATTTTGAATTTTACAACTGAGGTGACGGAATGAAATATCTGGACAAGATGGGAACGTGGAGGCGGGTGTTGTATTTTGCACTCTTGCTGGCGTTCATCGGTGCCGTCAATATGTCGGGACAGCAACAGAACTCTGGCGGCCAAGCGGTCACGATCAGCGGTTCTCTGCCGGCTGGTGCTGCCATCGTTGGAAAAGTAGGGATTGACCAAACGACTCCCGGTACAACGAACCTTGTTTCCATCGGGACGGGCGGCCACGTAATTATTGACTCGGGATCGACGACAGCGGTAACAGGAAACGTTACCGTCGCGCAGGCCACGGGAAGCAATCTCCACGTCGCAGTGGATTCGGCTCCGACTACCACAGTGAGTGGAACAGTGGCGAACGGAACGGGAGTTGCGAATATCGGTATCGTGCGCTCCGTCCCTTCGGCGTGTACGCAGTCAACAAATTTCACCAATAGCACGGTCGGAGTCGCCACGGCCGCCGGAACGTCCGTCACTAGCACCACCACTTGCGTTACGGATGTGTACGTCAACAACATCACCAATTCCGCGGTCACATTTCGCCTCGCGGACAAAACCGGGACTCCGATCATTTGGATTGGTGGCAACGCAGATTTCACCATCCCGGCGAACTCCAATGTGAGGTTTCCGTTAGGCGGGGTGACATTCGCTAACGGGATAACCGCCATCGCTGGAACTGGCAGCGCGTTGAACCTACAGGTCAACGGGTTACAGTAATGCGGCGAATCGGGTGGCTGTTCCTTCTTCTTCTGGTTCCTACGTTTCTTGATGGGCAGCAGCAAACTTCGCTGCCCATAACCCGATTCAGTTGCTTTGTTCAAGCGGTAACAGCTATAACGCAGTGCCAAGCCGCGCCAGCAGCCGGACTGCGCGCCTACGTCACTGATTTTTCTTTTTCCAACCAGGCGGCGACAGTTCAAACTCTCGACATCGTTTTCGGAACAGGAACAAACTGCGCAACAGGAACCACTGCGCTGACTCACAAATTTCAAATGGGTACGAACGCGACTACAACAAGTCCACAGGTAGTTGGCGCGGATTTAGTTTCTCCATTGGTGCCGACGGCCGCCAACGCCATTTGCGTGCGTCCTTCTGCCGCTACCGCGTTTGGGGCAACCTTAACGGGTTATACCGGACCATGATCCGCCAGTTCGTGGAAGAGGATTTACCCGTGCTGACTGAGATCCATGCGGCGAACGAACTGCCGCCGAACTGTATGCCGGACCCTTCCGACCCGCTGATGTTGGTGAAAGCGGTAGTGGAAAAAGATGGTCGCGCAATCATGGCGACTTTCCTGCGCGGAGCCTCGGAAATATATCTACTGGTCGATCACCAGTATGGAACGCCAGAAGAACGTTGGGAGTGGATGAAAGAACTAAAAACGTACTTGGCGCACGAAGCATGGAAACTCGGGCTGGACCAGATGACTTGCTGGGTGCCGCCGGAAGTGGACAAGAGTTTTGGTAAGCGATTGGAAGAGTTAGGCTTTCAGCGCTCTACCTGGCAGTCCTATACCCTAAACATCACATAGTTGTGGTACGATTTCTGCACATCGGGTGAATCGTGAGGCGTTGCAATGTTTCGAGTACGCGACAACCCGACTTTTGACATCGCCACAGGTAAGTTCCTCCATTCAGATGGCGAATCGTTCATCGAAGAATTTCCCATCCGACTTGACCGCGACGTGCAGGGCAAAGCGAAGAAAGATCGCCAAACTGCGCAAGATACCGCGTCCGGCTACGGCTCCGGTGCCGCGCAAATTGGTTCTTCCATCATCCCTGGTCTTGAGCGTGACGCCAACAATCCCACCGGCTACGACCCGACCGACCTAAATAACATGCTGGTGTCGAGCCAAGAAGCGGTAGGCGGCTCAAACGCTGGCGTGACTGGCGAAGCGAACCTCGCCGCAGCACGCACGCGCAATGCCGGTGGATTTGGCCGTGTTCTCGATGAAGCTGCACGAATCAAAGGCCGTCAACTCTCCACCAATGCGCTGAACGTGCAGAATGAAAACGCTCGGCTGAAACAGCAGAAGCAGCAAGAAGCCCGTACTGGATTGGAACATCTGTACGGCGTAGATACTTCCGCCCAACTTGGGGAAGGGAAACTGGCCAACGAAGATTTGAATACCGCGCTGGAAGCCGGGAAGTCTGGCTGGCAGCAGAACGCAATGGGATGGATGAACACAGCGGCGAACGTGGCAAAGGCGTTCAAGCCGGAAAGTGGCGGGGGCGGCGGCTAATCCATGCTGACTTTGGACGACATTCGGGCACTCCCCAACGATCCCAGCGAAGAACATCTCATCGCTGCTGGTCTGTTGCCGAAGCCTGCTCCACCACCGTCCATTATTCCGGCGGCCAGTGGGCCGATTCCTACGCCTTCTGCGGTTACTCCGCGCGCTGAACCTTCTGCGGATTGGAAAGCAAAACTGGCGGCTACGGCTCCGCACGCTGCGACGGTGATACCGCCGATGCAGCCGGTTGCTCCCGACCTCGGCAGTCCTGTTACTCCCGGAAACGCAGGAGCACATCCTACGGACGAACTTTCGAGTCCAACGATCCCTGCATTGCCAAACCTGAATTTCAAGGAACGGCAAGCACTTCCGATTACTTCTCCGGGTGCTCCGGCGAACAGTTCCGCATCGTTCCGCGCGCAGATCGAGCGGTTGCAGGACCAGAAAGCACACCCCTGGGGAACTGAAGAGAACCATCCTGGCCTGCTAGGTAAAATCGCCCACTACGCGGCGAAGGTTGGGAACATAGCAGGTGACATCTTTGCGCCAGCGACAATGGCGAATATCCCCGGCACCGAATTGAACAAGACGGAGCAACTCCGCGAGGCCGAAAGCAAAGAAGCTAAAGCGGAAGGCCGCGAGACTGCGGAGAAGACCGCTGAATCAGAAAACGAATTGCGCGCAGCGGAAACCAAGAAAAATTTGGCGATGGCTGACCGTGAACCAGGCACGACCGCTGAACGGGAAGTGTTTAAGGATTTGACCACTGGCGAGAACGGTGGTCCGCGCGTCAATCCCGATACCGGGAAACCATATACCGCGCTAGAGGCTTTTGAGGCTGTAAGGCAAGCCGAACAGAAGTCCACGACAAAGCCAGAGAGCATTGACCAGGCCGCAGTAGACGCAAAGATGAAGGAAACCAATCCGCAGACTGGCAAACCTTTTACGGCGTATGAGGCACGCGTGGAATTGGCGAATGACATTGCCGGCGGTAAGAGCAAGGGACCGTCCAGCGCGGAAGAGGATCAACGATACGAAAAAATAATGACCGACGTGCGGATGGGAAAGCCGGTGTCGGCAGAAGATAGGGCGTGGGCTGGCGTTTACGAAAAGCGTAAAACGCTTGGTCCTTTTGCCGCGGCTGTTGCGCAAGCTCCGCAAAAATCCACCGAACGGTCTGACAAGAGCTACCAGTACAATGCAACCGCTCTTGAAAAAGTAGCTACTCCTGTCGAGCAGACAATGGCTCGCATGGGGCGTTTGATGGAAGCCCTGAATCAACATACCCCGGCCGCCGATGCTCTGGTCGGTCCTGAATTACTGACCATTATGGCTGGTGGACAAGGTTCCGGTCTTCGTATGACTGAGGCGGAAATTTCACGCATCGTCGGTGGACGTTCGCATTGGCAGGATTTGCAGGCAGCAGTACAGAAATGGAGTCTCGACCCATCCACAGCCAACTCCATCACAGCAGATCAGCGGAAACAGATGCGCGATTTGGCCAGCGCTGTTCAGCGGAAACTTGTAGCAAAACAGGTTGTGTTGGACAAAGCTCACGAAGAACTTCTGGATAGCGAAGATCCAAAAGACCACCGTCGAGCAGTAACCGACGCGCGGCGAGAACTGGACAAGATTGACGCCGGCGCGGAAGCCGCGAAGATTCGCGGAGAAGGCGGGGAGAAGATCGCCACGAAAGAATTACTGGACGCTTACGCCAAAGCGCACAACGTCTCCGTCGATGAAGCCAAAGCCGCAGCCAAGAAATCTGGATATAAGATTCAAGGCGAAAAGTAATGTTCCAGAGTCCTCAGGTAGATTTTGATGAATTTGCGAAGTCTCGCGCGCCGAAAGCGGCCCCTCCGTCCGATTTTGGAGAGTTCGCCGAATCCCAACAGCCAGAAGAGGAAACTGGCGGTGAGCAAACCCGCGAAGAACTTCCAGGAGCAACCCCGCGGCTGAAAGCCAGCGTAGAGGCTGGAAAATCTCCAAAGATACCGCTTACTCCGCTTGAGAAACGCACGCCGGGAGAAGGAATCTCCACCAAAGGTGCTGGCTCGGAATGGTGGAATAAACTAAAGCAACTCGCGCCATCGGACCCAACTGAGGGACGGTCTGTTTTTGACCCTAAGTTTTGGTACAACCCGAATAAGGCTGGTGTCGATCCTGCTCATGGCGGCTTGGCTCAGGCTGGCGATGAAGCCTCTCACGAATACGACCGCGCGCGGAAAGCAGGTAGCGGGATTATTCCTTCCATCGCTACGGCGGGAGTCGTTGGCGCTGGCTCTTTGCTTGGAGTAAGCAACAAAGAAGAGGAAGAACAAGCAGAGCGCGGCGAGGGCGGAAAGATCATCGGCGGTGCCGCTGCACCCGCAACCGTGGCCGCACTCGCTCCTTTGGTTGGTCCGGCAGTTGAAACCGGAGCCAAAGGCTTGCGAGCTGGTGTGATCCGACCGATTGCCGACACGATGGCAGATAGGTTCGCCACACCTGCGGTTGCTCCCGGCCTATCGGATGTCGCTAAAGCGAATCTTGAGCAACCTCTCGCACGGCGCGGGGTTGAGAAAGTCCTACGTTCCAGCGGTATGCCATCGGGACAAGCGGGATTACGAGACGCGTTCTCTATTGCTGCACCTGACCTTGCTGAAATTGAACGTAGTCAACCAATCGGGAAATCTGGCACACAGGGCGGAATAATCCGTCCTGACATGCGGCTGCGGCAAACAGTCGAGAATATCGACAATCGGCTGGACGATATTTGGAAGAAAGAACGCCAGCCACAAATTGAGCGAAATGCAGAATTGCCAACCCTGTCCCGCGAGCAGTTGCTTGGCGATGCCACAATAGACCAACTCAAACGAATCGAAAAAACGTTCAAGATGGACATCCCTGACCAGATCAATCTTGGCGATGCCGACAAGATGCTGGTCAAGGTAAATGCCCGTCTTCGTCGCGCTGAAGGCATGACGCCAGAAGCAAGGGCGCTTGCTCTTGAATTAAGTCCAGACTTGCAGAAATTCAACGAAATGAAGGGAGAACTCCACCGGAGCATTGGCGACTTGCTTGAGCGCGTCAATGAGCCGGGAATCAAAGAATTTAATCGGCGGTACGGTGCGTTGTCGGAAGTACGCGATGCTCTACGAAATAAAATGAATCCCGTGGAAGCGGAGCGGGTTCTGGACAGTGTTCGCGCCACTGGCGGCTTAGGCCGCAACGTAAACCTTTTTGAACGGTTGCATCTAAAAGCCTCGCCGGGACGTTTGGCGCAAAAAGGATTGGAAGACCTCTCGCGGTCTAACTTGCAAATCGTTCCACCTATAGAACGTCCACCAGTTGCAGGGCTACTGCCAGGGATTCCTGAACCTCTCAGCGGTCCCGGCGATACCAGTGGACCAGTCCGCGGCGGCCGCTGGACGACTCCCGCCGGATTGATTGAAGGTATCCCCCCGGTAGAGGGCGAGTACATCCCGCCGGCGGAAACGGCTAACGGTCTGCCATCGGCTACCGTAATAGAACCACACCCGAAAGTTCCAACACCTTTCCGCGTGGAAGCTCCACGTATGCGCGCTGGCACGATACCGCCGATTGAACCAGTCACCAGCACAACGATGCTCCCGGGTGGGGCTGGCGTTCGCAATATCAAACTTTTGTCCGGGCCGACTGCCGAAGCGCCTGCCGCAGTAAAGCCGATTGAGCCGGTTGCTCCGAAACCTGCTCCGATTGAAACAAAGCCTGTCATTCCTGAGACGAAGCCGGTTATCCCTGAAACGCCGGAAGAAGAGGCCATACCAGCCGAAATTAAGGGCATCACTGAGCCTGTAAAACCAAAAATCGCAAAGGTGAAAACGAAGCCGATCGAGAAGCGGTTCACCAGCGAAGAGATTGCCGACGCAGAAGGCATGTTGCGCGCCGAAGCGGAAGCGTCACAGTCTGGCGAAAAACCTGCGCGGTATTTCGATGAAGTTGGCCAGACAGATCAACCGCTAAAGGAACGTCCGAAAGAAGGAACCCGAATTGGTGGCCAGTGGCGCAGTGTTTCCAGCGGCCGCAATATGTTCCCATTCCTGAGAGAGAATCCAAAGGTCAACGCAGGCGAAATTCTCAAAGCTCTCCGCAACAAAGACAGCGCAGCATATAGCAGGCTGATGGAGCGCGCCGTGGACTTTAACAAGCGCCACGCGCCCCCACCGGATGAGGCTTATGACTTCATTCGTGGACTTGGCGGGAATCCTGATGCCGAAACAGAAGGAATCCAAGAGGACATTGGTGGGGCTGAACCAACTTTCAACCCGGAAGAGATCGAGCAGGCACCGGAAGTAAAAGAGCATCCGTCGATTGGTCTCATTAAGGCGATAGCCGAAAAGAAGGGTGGCATCCTTCCTGGCATGGAGGAACACGTCGCCAACCAGCAGAACGGCGCCGCAAAGGTGGCCGGGGAGAATCTGACCGCCGAAGCCAACACGCCGAAAGACATCTCGCAGGCCGCCGGCCGCATGGAGACACACTCGCCGCTATTCCGCGGCACAGAGGCAAGTCCGCAACGGGAGATATTCGGCAACGCACCGGCAAAGGCAGAACTCCCGGCGACCGTTGCTCCGGTAGTCCAAGAGGCAGGCTGGAAGTTTGAGGGAAAGAACAATCTCGGCCAGTACATCATCCGTATGCCCGGTACGGAAGTACGGCTCCATCTGTTTGAAAGGGAATTGCAGCCGGACTTCATCCGCCGTCAGATCATCGCCAAAGAGAAGCAGTACGGCACTCCCGGACCAGAAAAGAAGTAACCCTTGCGCCAGAACGCAAATTTGCGTATAAATCTTGCGTGCCAAAAATCGGGATAGTTACAAACTTAGGTTCTCGCGGACTGCTCCGCGATGCCACTCTCATTAAGCCAATAATCGAAGCGTTGGGATACGAAGTGCAGTTTCTTCAGTATGAGGAACCATGCGAAGAAACGTTCGCGCTTTGTATTTTTTTAGAGGTAACTCCACGCAGTTTGATTAAGTGCTCCGAAGCGCCGCCGTGGGTATTCGTCAATCCTGAGTTTCTCCGACCGGAGAACGTGAAGATTATCCAGCGGCATTTTTCCCGCGTGCTCTGCAAGACCCATGAAGCTCACCGTGTCTGCTCAGAAGTGTTTGGCGAGAAGGCGCGGTACGTCGGTTTCATTTCAGAAGACAAGCACGATCCGTCAGTACAGCGGATACACACGTTTCTCCACGTCGCCGGGAACAGTAAGGTCAAAGGCACTCAGGCAGTCATGGACGCTTGGAAGTGGCGCAGGAACGGAGAAGGATTGAACGCCAGCCTAGTCGTTGTGTCGGACTGGCTGGAACAGAAAGACGCTCCGAACGGCGTAACTGTGTTCAGCAAGATTGACGACGCTGAATTGACGCGGCTACAAAACGCCTGCATGTTCCACTTGCAACCATCGGAGACAGAAGGATTCAGTCACGTAATCCACGAAGCGATGTCGGTGAACGCCACGATCTTAACGGTGGACGCGCCGCCAATGAACGAGATTCACTCGGTCTACAAGATTCCTTCCACTGGTCAGACCAAGCTGCACCTGGCCACGATGAACGAAGTTTCCGCACTGGACATCTATACCGCTGTGCGCGAGATGTTGAAATACAAAGGACAGGGATTCGCCAAGCAAGGGATGCCGCGGGAAGAGTTCCTTGCTGGCAACGAAGCGTTCAAAGAAGCATTTACGGAGCAACTGAAAGACATGGAGCCAAAACAATTCAAGCCGGTCAATCGTCCAAAGTCTAAATCACCGTCCATCGCCTTCATCGGTAACTTCGCCGCAGAACACTCAACCGAAAATCAAATTTTGTGGGCATTGGAACAAGGTCTCGGCTACGAAGTCGAAAAGCTCCAAGAGAACGAGACCAACTTGGACGCCATTATGGAAGCAGCACTCTACAACGGGCTATTGCTGTGGGTGCGCACTCCGGGTTGGTTAAAGGTTCCAGATGAGCATATGTTCGATGCGTTGGAGCACCTGAAAACAAATTACGTTAAGACATTCGCGGTTCACTTGGACAAGTTTTGGGATATTCCAGAACGGGAATCGCTAATCGGGAAGTCTCCGTTTTGGAATGTGGAATATGTATTTACCGCCGACGGCTCCCGCCAGAAAGATTTTGCCGCGCGTGGGGTAAATCATTTCTGGATGCGGCCAGCGGTCTCAGAAGTCTACTGCCATTCGGGAACGGTGCGGGAAGAGTACCGATGCGACGTTGGCTTTGTCGGAGCCAAGAACTACCACGAACAGTACCCGTTCCGCCGGCAGATGATTGAGTTTCTGGAACAGACCTACGGAGAGCGGTTCAAACACGTTGAGGGAGTCCGCGGCCATCTTCTCAATGATGTATACGCTTCGATGAAGGTGGTTGTCGGGGATTGCTTCGGTGCCGGGATTCCTTTCTACTGGTCCGATAGACTTCCAGAGACTTGCGGTCGCGGCGGTCTATTGCTGCATCCATTTGTAGAAGGCATGGAAGTTCCTTGCCCAAACTACGCCCCGCAAGACTTGGACAACCTGAAATATCAAATAGATTGGTGGCTGGATGTGGACGAGTCAGAACGCAGGGTGGTGCGGCAGAATTGCATGGAGCACGTCCGGCATCACGATACCTGGACGGACAGGATGGAGTGGATTCTTGAAACCGTTATGCGTTGATTTGTACTGCGGACTTGGTGGTTGGGCGGAAGGTTTTCTTTCAGAGGGTTACGACGTGATTGGATTTGACATCGAAAAACACGACTACGGAACCGGAGCGTATCCGGGCCAACTGGTTTTACAGGACGTGCTCTCGCTGCATGGTTCACAATTGAAACGGGCTAGGGTAATCGTTGCTTCGCCGCCGTGCCAAGAGCCGAGCTATCGCGCAATGCCGTGGAAGCGAGCCAAAGCATTGAACGAAATCGGTCCACCGCACAAGTTCATTGAACTGTTCAACGCCTGTTTTAGGATTCAGCAGGAAGCATCGGAAGCGGCTGGACGGCATATTCCGCTCATCGTAGAAAATGTGATGGGCGCTCAACGATGGGTTGGCAGTGCAGCATGGCATTTTGGTTCGTACTATTTGTGGGGCGACCTGCCAGCATTAATGCCGATTCCATCGAAATTGCGGAAGAGTTCGCACGTTCCTTTGGTCGAAACACCGCCTGGTACGGGCAAGACTTCATGGTTCTTTGGTAACTCAAAACACGAAGGCCAGAATTGGAGCAAGTTTGCAAAGACTGGTGAAGTCTTACCCCATTGGCGCATGGAAGCGCATCGAGATGATGTTGCGGGAGTAAAACAAAGAAACGGTGGTACTCAAGGATGGTTCGGAGAATACAAGCCTACCGGACAAGGTTCTAGGAATTTTTCTTCAAACTCAAAGGCACGCAAAGCCGCCAGTGCTCAAATTGCCAAAATTCCATTTCCTCTTGCTCGCCATATCGCGCAATGTTTCAAGGTGAACCAATGATCCCCTGCTTCTGGCATTACGGCGGCCGCGGGGCGTGGTGCCAAACAATCGTGGAATTTCTCACGCGTGGCTGTGAGCACCAAATGGGCATAGGGCCAGCCGTTACCGCCGTGGTAGTGGTGAAAGCTGACGCAGTGCCGTCAGAGCAGCAGTTAAACGCTGACCTAGCGCAGATCGAGCGCGGCGTGCTGATAGTGACCGCTAACGAGGAAGGAACCTTCCGGCCAGAGCTGATTACTCACCCACGGTTCAAAGTGTGGTTGCAGACTCCGGCGAAACATCAGTTTGCTCACCGATACTTGCCGTGGGGCTGGACGCCACTTCAGCACATGGACCTCGCGCGCCAATATGATTGGAGTTTTGCGGGACAGGTAACACACCAACGACGGGAACAGTGCGTGGAAGTGCTGCGAACTCTGCCACACGGCAAACTCGTTGTCACTTCGGGGTTTTCGGAAGGGCTGGACCGTGAAACATACGCAGACCTGTTGCAATCGAGTAAAGTAATTCCGTGTCCGTCCGGTCCAATTACGGTCGATTCGTTTCGTTTCTGTGAGGCTTTAGAGTCGGGAGCAGTGCCGATTCCTGACGGTATCTCTCCGCGTGGTCCGTATTTCGATTATTGGAAGCGTGTGTTTGGTAGGCATTTTCCATTTGCAGTGGCATTCTCTTGGAATCACGCGCCGGGGATTCTTAGACAGATATTGGTAAATTGGGACGAGTTCTCCCGTGGCTCTACGGCATGGTGGAAAGATAAAAAACAGGAATGGATTCACCAGTTGCTTGAGGACATCCACGCATGAACGACATCACCGTACTCGTTCCAACGTCACCGATAAAAAGCCATCCGTCAACCGCCATCATACAAAAGGCCATTGCCTCAGTTCAGAAACACCTACCAGACGCAGAAATTCGGATAATGATCGACGGCATCCGCGACGAGCAGAAAGAGTACTTGGAACGGTACGTGGACTACATCGGCAGGCTGGCGACCGAGGACTTCTTCTGCCAGGACAATATCCGGCTGTTTCCGTTCGTCAGTCACCAGCACCAAGTTGCCATGACGCGCCACGTCCTGAAAAGCGTCACGACTCCGCTGATAATGCTGCTCGAACATGACACCTTTTTCCTTGACGGTTTGCCAATAGACTTCGCGGGGATCGCCAGAGTAATTAAAGCAGGCCATGCGAATATGGTTCAGTTTCACTGCCAGTGGGAGCCGTGGATTATTCCAGAGCACGAGCACCTAATGTTGGACAAGGAACGGAAGTACATTGACGGCGTGCCGATGGTGCGGACGTGGCAATTCAGCGCGCGGCCTCATGTTGCGAGTGCAGACTTCTACCGTGGGATGCTGTCCAGTTGGTTCACACTGAACGCCAGAACCTTCATTGAGGATAGGATGGTGGACGTACTGGCTGGTGCGCGCATGGCTATCGGGAACGATGCGTGGGAAGACTGGAAGTTGTTCTACTATGCGCCAGAAGGAACGATTAGAAGGACATGGACCGACGACGGCAGAGCTTCCGATCCTAAGTTCCCTATCACATACTGAAGAGGTCATTGTGGCCAAATCTAAAGAGGAAAGATACCAACAACAGCGAGAGTGGGGCAGGAGAAATAGAGAAAAACTTTTAGCTTACGGCAGAACATCTGCAAAATTATGGAGAGAACGACACCCCGAAAAGGTTAGATTCCACAGGAATGAATATCGCCGGAGACTTAAAGAATCTGCATACGACAAACTCGGGAATAGATGCAACAACCCAGCGTGCCAGTGGTTAAATCCAGATGGGAGTCGAGGGTGCATAGACCGGAGATGTCTTCAAATTGACCATGTATTTGGCGGTGGTTGCAAAGAAAGAGCTATATTCCGAGGAAGCTCACCACTATACATCGCAGTGATTCGGGACAATCACGGTAGATACCAATTGCTTTGCGCAAACTGTAATTGGATAAAGAGGTCCATGATGAAGGAACATAAATGACATGCCAGACATCTTCATTCCAACCAGTGAAGTGACATTCTCCGAGAAGCTAGTCTGCGGCCGCTATCCGGTCAAAGTTCCGTCTTTCATGGACGTTCACAACTGGTGGGGAGAGTGGGAGACAGAGCGTTTCAGGTCGATGGAAACTCTACTTGAACCTGGGATGCTCTTTTATGATGTTGGCAGCTTCGATGGTTGGCAGTCTGCAATTATCTCGCGCTTCGTCGGCGGCGGTAAAAACATGGTGCTGATCGAGCCGGTAGCGGAGAATTGGGCGAACATCAAAGCCACTTGGGAAGCGAACGGAATCGGAAAGCCGGGGATAGCGTTCAAAGGCTTCGTGGGAGTGGAACAAGGACGGTCTGGCGCCGTGGTGAGTGTAAATGGAGACTGGCCGCAAGGCGTGGACTACTCCAAACTCATCGCGGTAACGAAATTCCAGCATATCAACGAGAACGCTGAGACTCCGGGCGTCCCGCTCGACGTTCTAGCGTTTGTCGCCGGTTCGCCGAAAGCAATCAATATTGACGTGGAAGGCGCGGAACTGATCGTGCTCAAGAGCGCGGAGATGGTCCTGCGAATCTGCTCACCGATAGTCTGGATCTCCATTCACCCGGAATTTATGCGGGACCGCTACCAGCACGAACCGGATGAAGTTCACGATTTTATGCGGAGACTTGGCTACGAAATGTATCTGCTTGGAATAGATCACGAAGAACATTGGATTGCTCGGAGAAGGCCGTGAACCTGAAAGATGCCATAACTCTAATCGTTCCGACTTCTCCGGTTCCATCGCATCCTTCCACGTCGCTGATAGAGAACGCAATCGCCAGCATCCGCTACCACTTGCCGGACTGCCCAATGATTATTCAAGCGGACGGTGTGCGGCCAGAGCAAGAACAATTCAAGACTCAGTATCAGATGTACCTCTTGCGGATGGATGAGCACATCAATGCCGGGAAGTTTGGGCCATGCAAAATGATTCGCTTTCCTGAGTTCCGCCACCAAGCCGCCATGATGAAAGAAACGATGGCGAAAATTGCGACACCACTGCTCGGATACTTTGAGCACGATTTCCTGATGCTCCCTGAGTACGTGGACTGGAAAGGGATTGCCAGTGCCATTCTGTCTGGTGAAGTAAATCAGATTCGGCTCTACTATTGGTCTTCCATCATCCCTGAGCATCGGCATTTGATGTTAGACACGGAGCCAATTTTCGTGTGCGGAGTTCCCTTGATTCGCACACTTCAATGGTCGCAGCATCCTCAAATTGCATCGAAAACTCTGTATGAACAATTATTGGCCACGCTCTCAGATGGTTGCCGAACCATGATCGAGAACGGGGTGTACAGTGCTGTTTTGACGCAACCGTGGGAGAACAATCGCTGTTCAATCTACGCGCCGATGCCATTTCTTAAGCGCGAGGCCCATCTTCATTTAAGGGAAGAACAGCCTAAGTGGGAAGAAGGTTTCACGTTTTGACGCCAGAGCAAAAAGCCGACCGCGACAGTGTTTGGGAGCGCATAGCCCAAGAGCGCCCGGAGTTTACCCGTTCAATGGATTTGACCAACAACTACCACACGGTACGCGAAATCGTTTTAGGCGGTTCGCTGACCTGGCAGGAATCCAATAAGCGGTTCAAGCCATACCTCGGCGCGCGCATCATGGACATTGGAGCCAACGTGGGAATCTTTACCGCATGGTGTGCCGCGAACGGTGCGCGAGTGGTGGCCTATGAACCGCATCCCCAAGTCTTTTCAGTGCTGACCGAAATGCTCAGTAGGAGCCAACTGCAAGCGCAGGTTGTTGCGGTGAACGCCGCAATCTCAGACCATAACGGGAAGATTCCGTTTATTGCGCACGTCAATCCCGATCCGATGTGCATTTGGTACAACGGAGCGGTAGAGGCCGTAGCAGGGCCGTGGGTGCCAGACGATTACAAAAACTCCGTGCCGGTCCCTTGCGTGCGGTTTGAGGATGCCATCGGAGACAAAGAGTGGCAGATGGTTAAAATCGACATCGAGGGCGCGGAGTTCCCCGTTCTGCTGGCTACTCCCGATGAAGCCTTGCGCCGAATCAAATATATGTACGTCGAGTTCCATCCGTGGGGAACCGAAGAGGCGTACAACCGGACAATCGAGAAACTGGCAGACATCTTCCATTTCACAGGATTCTTTCAAAACAACGTTGGACGCTGGGAAGTCGGCTATTGCCACAAACGATGATTACTGAACAAGACCGCGAATCCCTATGGGAAATCTGCGTTAACGAGCATCGCTACACACCACGAATCGGCGACTCTGTTCTGGACATCGGTGCGCATCACGGCTGGTTTTCTCTCTACTGCGCAACGCGCGGCGCAACGGTGTCGGCTTACGAGCCGGACCCCGCAGCGTTTGAGTACTTGGAGAGCCAAGTTCACGTTTCCCTGAAATGCGGAGGAACTACCATCATGCCGCACAAGGCGGCCGTGTGGAGCGAAGAGGGACAGAAGCTACTCTGGCAGCGACCGAACCACATCGCCAACTCCATGCTGCGTCCGTCCGAATACTCGGTGTTGGTCAAAACAATTTCTCTCAAGCAAGCGCTGGCCGGTAAAAAATGGGATTGCGTGAAATGCGATGCAGAGGGAGCAGAAGCTCAGATATTTCTAACGGCGAAACATGAAGACTTTGCACTCATCGGGTATTTGACAATAGAGCTGCATAGCGACGTTTTGACACTCGACCAAAACAATGCCCTGGTGCGGACATTCCGTGAACATTTCAGCAGAGTGGATACTGTTCCAGAATTGAAAGAAGGTTTACAAACTGGACGGACGGCTAAGGCTTTCTGTTGGAGGGTATAAAATGGGAGCACCAAAAGGAAGCCTCGGTCCACTTACTCACGGCCATGCTAGGAAAGGTCGACGAACTACAGAGTACTCCGCTTGGAGAAACATGCTTACCAGATGCTTCAACGTTAAAGGCGAGAAATATCCTTCGTACGGAGGAAGGGGCATCACTGTTTGCAAGCGGTGGATGCGGTTTGAGAATTTTATTAAGGACTTGGGACCAAAGCCAAATGGTTTAACGCTCGACCGAATCAACAACGACGGGAATTATGAACCTGGGAATTGCCGGTGGGCGACACCATCTCAACAAGCCCTTAATAGAAGGCTTACTCAATCATTCAGAGAAGCGCAGTCCATGTACAAGCCGTCTTCTCTCTCAAAGCGAAGTGGTCTTCCAAAAGGTGTTTGCTTTGTCAAAGGGAAGTACGTTGCCCGTGTGACCATTCTAGGCACAGGGATTGGCGGTGAGAGATCAAAAATTAGACATCTCGGGACGTTCGCTACAGCACATTTAGCTGCACAAGCCGTCAGGAGTGCGGAATGCAAAAAGAATTAGTCGTCCTGCCAACTTTTAACAGGAACGAACTTTTATTTTGTTGCCTTAGACGGATTCGTGAATCAGACCAGACCATTCCCGTATGGATATTTCCAGACAGGGGAACATGGAGAAATACTGAACTCCAAAGCATCGCAGAGCGATTTTCTGCGAAACTAGTACACGTACCGGACCACTCACATTACGGCAATAGTTGGAACGCCGGAGAAGCTCTTCGGCTCGCTTATCAATTTGAGTTTGACTTGATTCATTATGTAGAGGATGACACCTTCGTCAAGCCGGATTTTTTCAAGTGGACGCGCAAACAACACGGCAATTTCAACGACATATTCTGTTCGGCGGGATGGGTGTTCAATCTTCACTCCCCGTTGGATTCAGGAGACTACTTCGTTCCGTGGCTTTACATCCCACAGTTCTCGATCAAGAGGGACAAACTTGCTCTCATCTATGAGCATCTTGGGCCGAAATATTACACTCAGATGCAGGACTACATCGAAAAGCATTTCAAGGGAAACGTGCTGAACAAGATGTATACGGACATCCTGCACTTTGAGATCGACGGTCTTATTCAGAGGATTATCTTTGAGGACAAGTCTCAGGTGTTATGGCCGTCAATCGCCAAAGTCGAGCATATGGGGTTTGGTGGGTACAACCGCGGCGGGTACGAACGGTACGAAGAGTTTTTCTCTGACTTTTCTGCAAACACATTGACTGCGCGCGTCGAGGCCATCGAGTCAGTGTTTGAGGATGTCCATTGGAGAGCGAACGTCTTTGGAAAATCAATTGTTGAAAGAGAGATAGGCGCGGAGTTGGTGAAGCGGGAGTTTGTCTATCGGATAGAACTTCCGGGTGGCTGGACCTCTGAATACAAGTCCGACCTCAGAAAGGCTTTACTGCCGCGCCGTATAAATTCCGTAAACCTGCCTCATAAAGCGGAAATCGTGTTAGCATAACCCCAATCTCGGAAATCGGGCTGAGAGTGATTCTCCATTTAGGAGACAGTCCGATATGCCGCCATACAGTTCCAATCAAGGCAATAATACGCCCGTCGCTTTGCTCCAACCTGGGGTAAACGGCTATGCCTTTGGTTCTTTTCCTGCTAGTTCACCAGTTCTGCGCGGCTCCATTACTCGCGCTGGTGTCTCTTCAAACGTTGGCGTGATCGAGTTCCAACTCCTTGAGGGGAATGTCCCGTCGGTTGGAGATTTAATCAGTGTAAGCGGTGCGTCACTTTCATATCTGAACGTCACAAGCGTTCCCCTCGCCGTGGTTCTCGTTTCCGATCCGTTGACCGGACTCTTCTTGGTTGACTTCGCGCTTGTCCATGCCGATGTTACCTTTGCGGCCGCTTCAGGGATGATCTCCATTGTTCCAGGTGAGGCAGGAGAGACTTTGGCGGCCGGTTCAAGCCAAGCCTTTGCTATCCCGGACGAAGCTGGATACAACGAGAACGGCAAGACAATTACCTGGAGCACACACTATCCGGCTCCTCCATCTCTTGTGACCATGACGCTGCAAGCTGCGATGGTGAACGAGGATAGCCAGTATGTCACTCTCGACACCAGTACCAATACCTCTGGCGAAATTCGCTCACTGACACTGCGCCTTTATCGGTTTTTGCGTGTCACTGCATCTGGCATCTCCGGCGGAACAAATCCAAGTGCGGTTGTGCGACTCTCGATCTGAGGATGACGATGAAACGAAAAATTCTGTTTTTGCTCCTGCTATTGTGCGGGGCCATTCCTGCGTTTGCGCAGCATCGTATGCCTGTCGGAACGATGATGAGCGCCAGCGGCAAGACCATCTATGCGGATTACTCAGCGCGGGAACTTTCCAAGCCGGAACCACAGGCCATCTCCATCACGCAAGAAGTAGTCGTGGATTATCAGTGCGTACCGAATCCCGGAAATCCATCTTCGGGCAACGTGCGGCTGTATTGCGACTCTGGAACCGGACAACTAACGTGCCTCACTTCTACAGGAGCATCTTGTCTTTCCGGCGGTGGTGGCGGCGGCGCGACTGTCTCAAGCGTTGGCCTCGCGGCTCCGACAGGGATTCAGGTATCAGGGAGTCCGGTCACAACGTCCGGCACGCTGAGTTGGGCCATGCCTTCGGGTTGGATTCTTGGAGACCTTTTAGCAGGGAATGGAAGTAATTCGGTAGCGCGAGTGGCAGCGCCGACGACGCCCGATGACGTAGGCCAAGTTTTCGTATCGACACCCCTTTCTGGCGTTGGACAGATAGGCGCATTTGCGCTTCCGGGCCTCGGTGGGCGCGTAGTGTCGTCATGTCCCGACACCATTCTTTCAACCGACCGGAAACCGTCAACGATTGAATACCAGAACACGGCCGCGTGCGCCGTGACTGTTCCAGATCCAGCCAGTGCAGGTTTTACGGCTAGTCCTGCTTTCGTCACGATCGCGGAAGGCACTGCATCCGTGACCTTCACGGCGCAGACCTCGGCAGTTATGGAAGTCTGCAACGGCTCTCTTTGTGACCCTGGACAGTCCGCGGTAACGCTCTTGCCTGGGCAATATGCTTCATGGTCATCGCCAGGGACTTCCAATTGGCTTGTGCGCCTCGGCACTGCTGGAACTTCTGCTCTCCCAATTTTCAACAATCAGCTCATTTCTGGTGGTGGCGTGGTCTGGACCGGCGGCCTAAATTTCACGGTTGGCGCCGCAATTTACAGCATCGCCAGCACGCAGTATTCTTCGCCACAGACCAACGTCACTCTTGCGGCGGCCGACCCGACCAACCCACGGATCGACGTGATCGCTGTGAACACGTCTGGTGCGGCGGTGGTCATTACCGGGACGCCGGCTGGAAGCCCTTCGGCTCCTACGGTGGACCCGACAAGCCAACTCGCGCTGACTTTCGTGACGGTGGCCGCGAACGCCACGACTCCGACACTCAGCAGTATTTTGGTGTACGACGAAAATTCCACACCTCCGACCGAATGGACTTGCACGCCTTCCTCGAATTTCAATTGCAACTCGACCAACAATCCGTATCACTCGACGCACGACATTGAGGCGACCACGGCGGTAGCGGGAAACAACGTGGTGTTGGTCAACAACGCGACGATCAACCCGTCCTCGTACACCACTTTCTCTTTCAATATCCGCAACAAGGCTTCGTGGCCGAACCAGAAATCCCTTTCGATTTGTTTCAAGAACGGCTCCACGACGGTAGGAGTCTGCCTCGGTTTTAAGAATGGCGTGTTTGGATACAACCAGGCCAACATCACCGGATACCAGCAGATTGTCGTTCCGCTTTCGCAATTCCAGCTTGGCTCGACTTCCGTGGACCGCGTGAGTTTCACGGTCACGGGCGGCGGCGGCTCCATCGGCTTCTATCTGGACTACATGCAGATTCAGAGCGCGCTGAGTGGGGCGGGTTCGTCAGTTTTCCAGCTTCAAGTCAACGGAGCCAACTCGCAGCCGACCGCAACGCTTAACAACAGCGCAAGCGTGACATTTGCTCAGTCAGTACAAAACGGAGTGAGTTCAATTACGGCCACTGCCATCGGCGCTCCACCATCCGGTGCGGCGGGCGGCGCGCTGGCCGGAACTTTTCCCAATCCCACTTTGGCGAATGGAACTTCCTGCACCAACCAGGTCGTTACGGCAATCAACCAGAGCACGGCGGCTGGCACTTGCTCAAGCGTCGCAAACGCGATGCTTACCAATCCCGCGACCACCGTGAACGGCCAAACCTGCACGCTCGGTTCTAGCTGCAACGTAAACACGGGAGCCACGGCGCACAGTGTGGCTATCAACCAGGGCAACGGAGCGGCACAAACAGGTGTTGGGGCTGGAACTACAGGCCAATTCCTGCGAGCCGCGACGGGGGCCGACCCGACGTATAGCGATTTCCCGGATGTAAAATTTATCCCGGCAGCGAATTGCAACAACGCGACCGCAGGAAACGGGTGGGCCATCGGCTCGGGCGGGACAGTTACTTGCCGTGCGGGAACGAACAACCTCGGCGGCTATGTTTCGATCACCGACACCTCTTCCACGTTCGCCACGTTCCAGATCGCCATCCCTGAGGATTGGGACACGGCTTCCAACCCGTACATTCGCTTCCATTTGGCGTCCACCGACGCCACCAACGGCCACACTGTCATTCCTTCGATCCAGGTGGCTTGCTACAAAGGCGACGGCTCTACGACCGACGACGTGGCCGCGAACGCAGCGCACTCGCTCTCGACAGTGACGCTAAACGGAAACGCAAATCGGTTCTGGTCTTCGGCGAACGTGCAGATGAACTCAACCGACGTAACCGGATGCGTGGCTGGCGCACTGATGCAGGTCACGGTGGGCCGTGCTACCGACACTGCCACCAACGCCGAATTTTACGGAGCAACGATCACCTTCCCACGGCTCTTGACGGTGCAGGCAAACTAGATGATGAAACGGATTCTTTGGCTGCTCTACATCCTGTTGACGCTGGCTCCATTGGCGTTTTCGCAGAATGGATTCTCCGCGCACGTCGCGGTCACTTACGACCACACCCAGGTTCCGAATACTGACCAGACCAATTTTCCCGTGGCGGTAGTCACGACGCAGACTGCTTTCAAAACAACGGGGAATGGCGGCAAGGCGACCAGTTCCAGCGGGTTTGACATCATCCCGTACAGCGACGTTGGCTGCACTTCGATCCTAACTTTTGAGTGGGTGACGCAAAGCTATGGCGCATCAACTGGCGCGATTGAGATGCACGTGGTCATCGGGACCGTTTCGCATACAGCGGACGGAACGTTTTATTTGTGTGTCGGGAAAAGTTCCATCACCACAAACCAGAGTTCGCTGACTTGGAGTGGCTATTCGCTAGTAGACCATCTCAGTGATACCGGAGCTTCTGGCACGTTCAACGATTCCAGTTCTCAGGGAAACAGCATGAGCGGTATTTTCGGCGGAATGTCTGACGGCGCTGGTGTGATGGGGCGCGGTGCGGTCGGTTCAGGGACAGGGGGAATCTCGAAAACTTCTCCAACAGGATTGCCAACAGGTAACGGTGCTCGTTCGGCGTCTGTTTGGTTCAAGTTTAGCTCGACCTCAGGAAATCAGGCTCTTTTAGGGTTCGGTACAAATGCTTCTACTCAACGGTTTATGTTAGGTTGGAGTGGAACATTCTTATCTCTTCAGAATGATATTGGTGGTACTGGTTGGGGAACAACTACTTGTTGTAACGATACGACGACGTGGCATCAGTTTGTGTGGACTTTTCCTGCTTCGGGAAATTTGAATCAATCCGTCTTGTATGTTGACGGGGCGCTTAACTCAAATCCTGGCTCGCCTTCTTCGTCTGTAAACACGGTCATCGGTGGGCTGATGTCATCGCAGTTGTGTTGCGGTGGCGCGTCGTCCTTCGCTTTTACCGGCACATTGGATGAATTAAGGATTACCTCGGCTGTTCTAACAGCCGATTGGATAGCAACCGAATACAACAACCAAAAGTCCAGTTCGACCTTCCTGACGTTTGGTTCCGTAGTCAACAATGGCTACATGATGCCGTTCGTGGCTGATGTGGAACTCCCGATCTGGACTCCCCGGATTCTTTTTCCTCTTCTGGTGCAAAGGTAAACCGTGAAACGACTACTGCATCTCGCTCTGGTTCCCTTGCTGTTGATTTTGGCTCCGTCTGCATGGTCTGCCACGTATTACATTTCTTCGGCCGGCAGCGACAGCAACGCCGGAACGTCCACCGGGACCGCATGGGCGCACGCTCCGTACATGACGGGCGCGACTGGAAACCCTCTCGCTTACGTCTGTCACGCCGGAGACACTTTTATCCTTCGCGGCGGCGAGACCTGGACGACTGCAAGCCTGCCGTGGACGTGGAACTGCTCAGGCACGGTCGGGAATGTGAACCTGGTCGGCGGCGACGGAAGCTGGTACAACGCGACGAACTGTTCCAACGCGGGCTATAGCGGCTACTGCCGGCCAATTCTCGACGCGGGCGGAAAGTCCACCACTTGTGTTTTCAACGCTGGTGGAACCTTCAGCGCGATTCTCTCAAACGGCTATCCAAACTATGTTGAGTTTCGCTACTTGGAATTTACCGGGGGCTGCACGGCATCGAGCGGGAACACGTCCGCTTATTATCTGTTCGCCGGCAACTCCGCGAACCACGTCTCGATCCACGACAACTATTTCCACGGCTGGAACTCGGTAGGCACCAGGTCTGCTTTCAACTGCTTTGCTGGCCCGACCGGATCAGGCTCCGACGCGGTTGCCTACAATAACGTGGTCGATGGGACGGTGGACGGCGAGACTGACGGCGCCATGAATTGTTCGATGAACGGCGCCTGGTCGGAGTTCCACCACAACTACGCCTCAAATCAGGCCGATTTCATCAACACGAATTACATCAAGTCGTTCCATCACAACACCTTCAAGCTGTTCACCTCGGCTCACGATACCAGTGAGCACGGGAATATGTTTGAGAACAATTCCAGCTCCCCGACCGGAAGCCTCGTCTATAACAACGTTTTCATCCCGCACAATCCGGTCATCGCCACCAACGCCATCGTGATGTGGAACGCTCCGCAACTCGGCCAGACCGACTACGTTTTCAACAACGTCATTTACGACGTTCCCCAGGCCGGCGACAACACCCTGATGTGCGAGAAGTCTCTGGTTAATCCGGGCGGCTCTTGCGTGTTTTTCAATAACACAATTCAGTGCGGCACTGACGCTTCGGCGACCAAAATATGCGGCTCACAGGATTTGCAGGTAAGCGGGACGACCAAAGCGGAAAACAATCACTTTATTACGTCGGTAGCAAGTTGCGCGACCGCGGCAATCTCCGTCCACAGCGGCAACGCTATCAACTACGTCACAAATACCTGCATGACTCCAGCGACGGCGACATCGCAAGGATACACCAGCGCAGAGACCTACGCTTTTTCTCCAACCTCGATTACCAACTCGACGGTGGGCGCTGGAACGAATTTCAATTGCTCCACGATTCCCGATGCCTCGGCTGCTACGGCTTGCCAGTCAGATACGAGTTATGGTGTCGGCTACGACGCCACAAACCACGTGGTCACGAATCCCAAGACTCCATCCGCGCGCCCGACGAGTGGCGCATGGGATACCGGAGCGTATGAATTTACTGGCGCGGCCGCTCCGCTGCTTTCGTTCAGTCCAAGTCCTGCGGCCTTCGGCAATCAACTGGTGGCAAGCACTAGCGGTCCGCTGACCATTACTGTTTCAAATATCGGCACTGCTTCACAGATTCTATCGACTCCGTTTTTCACCATCGGCGGAACCAACCCGACCAACTTTGCGAACGCTGGCACAGGTACTTGCGTAAACGGCGGGACAATTCCGGCGAGTGCCTCTTGCACGATCAAGCTGACTTTCACGCCGTCAACTACTGGTGCGCGGTCGGCAACTCTCACAATCAACGGAACGGTGTTTGGCACCGACGCTTTGACTGGCACCGGCACACAGCCGGCGCTTTCGTTCTCGCCTAGCCCAGGCGCGTTCGGCAATCAGAACGTGAGCACTACCAGTTCACCGCTGACCATCACCGTATCCAATACCGGGACCGCCTCTCAGGTGCTCTCTACCCCGTATTTCACGATCACCGGGACGAACGCCTCAAACTTCGCCAACGCCGGCACCGGGAGCTGCGCGAATGGTGGAACCATTGCGGCCAGTTCATCTTGCACGGTGAATTTGACCTTTACCCCTTCGGCGCTTGGGGCGCGCGCTGCCACGCTGACGATCAATGGGACGGTAAGCGGTACGGATTCCTTGACGGGTACGGGCTTGCAGGCTCAGGTTTCACTCAGCCCGACCAGCATCGCATTTGGCAACCAGGCTACCGGAACTTCCAGCGGCAACCGCCTGGTGACGCTGACGAACCCGGGCAACGCTACGTTGACGATCGCCAGCATTACGCTCACCGGAGCCAACGCCGCGGAGTTCTCGACCAACGGAAGCACTTGCAGTTCAACCCTTGCGGCTCTGGCGTCCTGCTCGATTAACGTGGTCTTCTCGCCCACGACTGCCACGGCCAAAAATGCGAATCTGACCTTCGCCACCAGCGCATCGACCAGCCCGGACAACGTTGCTTTGACTGGTACGGGTGTCACACCAGCAACCCCGGCTTTGAGCTTCTCACCATCGCCGGCGGCCTTCGGAAACCAGCGGACGGCCACCACCAGCGCGCCATTGACCATCACGGTCACAAACACCGGGAACGCATCGGAAATCCTCTCCACGCCTTATTTCACGCTGTCCGGGCCTAACTCCACGTCCTTCGCCAACCCAGGGACGGGAACGTGCGCCAACGGCGGCACAATTGCGGCCAGTGGCACCTGTACGATCAACCTGACATTTACCCCGTCCACCACTGGCGCCCTAAATGCCATTTTGACCGTGAACGGGACGGTGAGTGCGCAGGATCTTCTGACCGGAACCGGGGTCACGCCGGTTATCAGCATGTCACCGTCGCCGGCGGCGTTCGGGAACCAAAGCGTGAGCACCACCAGTTCGCCGTTGACAGTGACAGTCTCCAATACTGGAACTTCAAGCGAGACACTCTCGACGCCTTACTTCACCATCACCGGGACCAACTCATCGAATTACGCCAACGCGGGTACTGGAACCTGCACCAATGGCGGCACGATCGCGGCGAGTGCGTCCTGCACCATCAACCTAACCTTCACGCCTTCGGCTTCCGGGAGCCGTACAGCGACGTTGACGCTGCAAGGGACGGTAAATGCCACGGATTCGCTGACAGGCACCGGAGTCGCGGCCGTGGTAGGGCTGGCGCCTACCTCCATCGCGTTCGGGAACCAAAATACCGGAACATCGAGCAGCAACAGTGCGGTGACGCTGACCAACACCGGCAACACCACGCTGAATATTTCAAGCATCGCCCTGAGCGGAGCGGATTCCGGTCAGTTCAGCACCAACGGAAGCACTTGCGGATCGACGTTGGCGGCTTCGGCAGCCTGTTCTATCAATGTCGTTTTCGCTCCAACCACAATCGGAGCCAAGAGCGCCAATTTGACGTTCACCACGGACGCGGCCAGCAGCCCGAATAACGTGGCGTTGACCGGAACCGGAGTTTCCAGCGGTACGCCATCGCTTTCCTTCTCTCCGAGTCCGTTGGCTTTTGGGAATCAACCAACCGGGACAACTAGCTCACCATTGACGCTTACGGTCACGAATAACGGGACCGCGACACAGGTTCTCTCGACGCCTTATTTCACTTTGGGTGGAAGCAACCCGACCGTCTTCGCCAACACCGGCGGAGGTACTTGCGTGGACGGAGCATCTATCGCCGTCAGTGGCTCTTGTACAATTCTACTGACGTTCACGCCAAGCAGCGTGGCGGCCTTCAGCGCAACCATCACGATAAATGGCACCGTGAGCGCTTCCAATGCGCTGACAGGCACCGGCGGAACACTGCCGACCATCACACTGACTCCAATCAACATCGCTTTTGGGAATCAGGACAATGGCACGTCCAGCAATCCAATGTCGGTAACGCTGACCAACTCCGGCGGCGCAACCTTGACCATTACCAGCATCGCGGTCACAGGAGCGGATTCCAGTCAGTTCTCGATCAACACCAATACTTGCGGTTCAAGTCTGGCGAGTCTGGCTTCCTGCTCATGGAACGTTGTTTTCTCTCCAACAACGATCGGAGGAAAATCGGCTGCCGTTACTGTGACCACCAACGCTGGAACAAGCCCGGACGCGGTTACGCTGAGTGGAACGGGACGCGTACCAACTCCCCCAAGTCCTACGGCGCCGGCGATTACCGTGGTTTCTGTGCTACCACCTGGCAGCGTATTAATTGCCGGGAACGGCGGAGTCTCGCCGCGGAATGTTCTTGTGTCGGCCAACGGATGCAGTTCAGATGGAACGAATTATTCCACGCCATGCCGATTCTCAATTTCTTGCGGGAATTGCAGCCAAAAGACGCGCGTATTTTTCAATGGCACTCAGGTCACAACCTCTTACTCCAAAGGGGTTATCACGGCTTCGGTTCCGGTATCCTTAATCCCGACACCGAATGTCTCGACAGATTACGCTTTCTCGCTTCTAAACTGATCGGAGGAAACAGGATGGACAGCAATATCGTAATGACTCAGATCACCCTCAGTACTCTGGTGGCTGGCGTACTCGCGTTCCTCAAAGCAAAAGCCTGGGTGCCGTGGTTCAGCAAGCACTCTGCGACGATCAACCATGCGTTCCTTTTGGTCTCTTCGGCTTTCACTGCGATTGGTGTCCATGCGGTCTGGAATCATGACGCTGGCTCTTTGACGATTACCGGACTCAATCTGATGGTGATTTTGAACGGCATTTGGGAATGGGCGAAATCCTGGGCCATGCAATACTTGGTTCAGCGCGGCGCGTTTGGTCCAGTTGCGACTCCTGGTGATGCTCCACCAGTTACGACGATGCCAGTAAAAAGTTCCGACGTTAAACCCTAACTCAATTTACAATAGGCACAAGAGGCCATCGGGATGAACGGCAGCCGTATAAAATACGACGATTCTCCCGAGGGCCGGATTGCTGCGGTCGCCAAATATCTCTGCGTCCACTTTGAGGAAAATCACATTCGGACTGGTGTAGGACCGAAAGAGCCAGACTACGCCGATTTCAAAGTAGCCTTGCGGCCATTTATCCAAAGAGAATTGCTTAAAGCGCGGATCGATGAAGCGCGCACAACCCAATCACGCATCCTCACCGACCGTGTTATGGAATTGGCAAAAGAACTCGCTATAGTCGAGGCGCAGATTCCGAAGGAACTCCGTCCACATGAATGAGTGGGTAGTCGCGGTCGCTATAGCCGTCTTCGGAGCAATCTATGCTGCCGGCCGGATTGTGGCAGGAACTCGCAAAGAAGTAGAGCACGCCAAAGCTGATATAAACCGCATGGGCGCAAAAAACAGAGACGAGCAAAGAGATGCTGCGCGCCGTCACCACAATATGTGTTTAGTGATGATAGCGGCCGAGAACAATCGGAAAACCAGATTCAAAATGGCTGCGATGCTGCGAGAGGATTAGGAATCGGCTTGTAGAATTTTAGCCGTCCGACGTTCAGGGTGTTCACGTATTCCGTTTCACTTCCCCATGCTTTCGGCCAGCCCATGCTGGTGTCATGGTAAAAGGTAGCGCCCCCGGTTAGGTCGTCATCCACGCCAGCATAGACTCCGCTTGCCGCAGATAGGCAATCCGTCCAACTAGGACTATCATCTGGTGGCCACAGAGAATTATTTGGGTCGTTTACGTTGAAACTGGAAAACTGCCAGGGTTTGAGTATGACCGATTTCCAGTCACCGCCCCACCAACTCGGCTGGTTTACGCGATTCCTGATTACGTGACAGACTCCGCGCTTTCCGTCTAACGGCTCGCCACGCGCTTCGCGGTAACAACACAGAGCTATTAATTTCAGTTCTGACAGTTGACCATACGGCACGGCTTCCATAGGTTCCTTTCAAGAAAAAGGGCACATGCCGGTTTTGGGGTAGGCACATGCCCCGAAGGGTTACTGCGTTTGTTGGAGTCTACTACGGATTACTTGGATTGTTCCGAATGTGCTGTGGCCACGATGCTCGACCAGTCAGTAGCGTCGCTGGCGAGAATGTCTGCGTCCGACTTGCCTTTCAATCCGCGCACCAACGATAAGACAAGATTGAACGCAATCGGTTCCAGCATCGCAATGTCTCCGATGATGGCGATTGCTCCATTCGCTGACGGTCCTGCTGAGCCTGTTGCTGGTGTTCCCATGTTCTCCCTTTCTTACGGCTTGGCAGCGACCGGAGCCGCTGCGTTAAGTTCTTCTTGGACGTTGGACAGAACCGCTTGCGCAGTCTGTAGAGAGGCTTTCAGGATGGCCTGAGAGTTAGGGTTTTTGACTCCCAGGACGCCATCGTTCATTAGAGCTGTAGTCGAGTCGATCAGTAGTTGCAGGTCGGCGCTGATTGTCGGATTCGCGGCGCCGTTCTGCATCGCGTTCACCAGGATAATGCCGGACGTTCCGATTTTCTCAATCCCGGCCTCGATCCTGTGGTGCTCGTCAACAGAGATGCGGCCGTTCTGATATTCCAGAATCTCAGCTTTCTGGAAGGCACCAACTCCTGATTTGAACGCATGCTCCGCGACGACAGCGGAGTGATACGCTCCACCTTTCGGACAGCCAACGGAAAATATTGCTGCGGAGATTATTGCGACCGTCAGTACTGCAACTGCGGCGAACCTGCGTACCATCATTGTTTTCTCCTTTGAGGCGTGATGCTATCAGACTTTTACGGTTAAGCGGTACTCAAAAAGCCCGTGGGCGCGTTCCCCGCGGTTTCGTTTCTCTACCAGGTGCGAACCAAATCTGGCTTTGCGGAGATGGCGCATTTGCGCGGAAATTGATGCGTGTGGATCTCCGGTGATGCCGTTCAGTTCATCCAACGTAAACCAACCGCCGTTCTTCATGGCGTTAAATACCCGTAGAATCTGCCCGGACAGTCGTTCGTCGTCATGCTTCGGTGAGTATTCAGGTCCATCAAAGCGCACTTTGGTAGCGTTCGGAATCGCTTCTTTGGCGCGCACCATGTTCGTTGCTCGTTCTGGAAAGAGAGTGCTCTGAACCATTAATCCCTCACAGGAAAAGAGTTTCGCTGTTTGCTGCTACCGTCCCATCACGATTCACTACAACTAACCGCGCAGTTTTCAGGTCCGACAGATACGCGCTAAAAGTTCCCGACTTCTGCAACCCGGCGATTTCTCCCAACTCTTCTTTGGTGATCGGCTGGCCGCCCTTGCCAACTAAAGCGAGAAGCATACGGCGCGCGCCGTCTCGCAATTTCGGACTCCAAATGGCCAGCACTTCCTCGGTGGTCTGCGGCGCCGGTGGAATGTGCTGGCAGTAGTCCAACCCTTCTTGAGTGGCGAATACCAAGCCGCCGCGTTCTTCGATATACCCTTTGCGTAGGTCGCTGAGATACGCGGAGAACGTTCCGCTTTTCTTTAGGCCGGCGTGGGCGCGCATCTGCCCTTCGGTCATTCCATTGGGTGCCCACATAGCAAGCGCCGCGAGCATCCTTTCTGCGCCCGACCGGAGTTTCGCATCTCCATTCTTTGCACCTTGTCTCTCCACTGACGCAGGGATTCTAACTTCACCATGTTGCGTCGGATACGGTCCAATTTCTTTTCGAGTCTGATAATCAATGCGAATACTTCTCGATACTGTTTTTGTGTCAAAAGGAACCTCCTTAAGTTTAATCGGTGGGAGTTTGACTCCAGCCAATGCTGCGGCATCTTTTGCGATGGCTCCTAAGCCAGTCAGGAGTTTGCGGATGGTTTTATCCCGCGTGTCTATTTCCCGTAACAATTGAATTTGGGCTTCTTTCACGGTCGCCTGAATCTTTTTTATATCTACCTTCTCAATCGGTTGTTGTCTCACCTGCATCGCGGCGACAAGTTGTGCTTTCAGTGAGCGGATTTGTGTCTTATATTCCGCCTCTGTCCGCGCTTTTTCTTCCGCTGTCTTTGGCAGGTCTGCCAGTTTCGGAAGCAACTTCGCAATCGCTTCCGGTGGTGGTGGTGGTTCGGCGCCATGCTTTGCGCTACCTGCTTCCGGGTGAGTGGTTTCCACTTCCCCGACGTGGACCAAAACACGGTCTACTGAAATAGCAGGGCCAAGAGCGAAGAAGTACCCACGCTCCATGACCTTGATCTCATCGAAGAACTTGTGCAAATCGGCACCGTACACGCCGAGGGCATCCGCGGCGCGTTTCCGGTCGATGTCGATAAAGGTTCCGCCGACCATGATATTCAGCAATTCCGCCGCGGCATCCTTGCGGAGTTTTCCGAGTCGCTGTGTGGCGAAGACGCACGCGAATCCTCGTTTGCGGCCGCGGGTGGCCAATCCAATCATGGCGTCGGAAGCCTCGCTCTCGCCGGCGCCTTTCTCCGGGCAGAATACGTGCGCCTCGTCCACGATCACCACGCAGGGGTGCCAAAGGTTCTTTGGAGCGTCGATCATCGCGTCTAAAAACTTCTTCACCCATTCATGGCGGGTTGCTGGTTTCATTTCGTACAGGTCACAGACTGCCGAGGCGCGCAGTTCCAGGAGTTTGTGAGCTACCAGTGCGGCAGAGCGGGGATCGGCTGGCGTCTCGCCCCCTTTGCCCACTAGGACATACCCATACTTCTCGCGGAGTGTGGCGAACTCCCCTTCCGGGTCGATGATGATTACTTGGATCTTGCCAAAGAGTTGTTCGGCGATCCGGCGCAGGAGATGGCTTTTCCCTTTTCCACTATTGGCCTGAACCAACAGGCGCGTGGCCAGTAAGGAATCAACGTCAAGGCTTACAGTTTTGTTTTCGTGCTTCCCGATTGCAACTTTAGTCATGCTTATGGAACTCCAAGCGTTGTGGGTCTGCATCTTCGTAGCTGGGTATCACGCTCATCCCCATACGCTTTCCCTTTGGGGTTGTGAACCACTCAATGTCTTTGCCGCACTGCCGACAGATGGATGAGCCGGTGTACTGATAGCCAGCGGCTTCCAGAGTGTCTCTGGTGTCTGGAACGGCCATTCTAGTCTTCGTCGCCGTCGAGCATCCGTACTTTTACGGTCTCATCTTTGGCGACGATCTTGATTTCCATTTCCTCAACCCGATAGATGGTTTTCTGGTGGCGCTTCATCAAGGTCAAAAGGATGTCTTTCAGGTCGGTCTCTTTGCGAGTCAGAGCCATTCGCTTGTCACGAACCTCAGCATATTCCGTGGCGGCCGTTTCCAAATCTTCCAGGTGTTTGTCTTCCATGCCAGGAAGTTCTTTTTGCCGCTTGCCTTTGTTGGCTTCGGAGAGTAGTTCAGGTTTGCGTTTCACTTCCTCAGGATCGGGCTTGGGACCGATTCCTTTCTTGCCGGTGCGCTTCGGTGCTTTTGCAGGTAGATGATCTTCTGGCTTTTTACTCAACTAGATTCCTCCTGTTCGGGATACTGCGGATGGATTCGCAAAGTAGCGTACTTAAATGGGCGTCGTCAAGAGCTTTTTGTCACGCGCCCCAACTAAGTGCATTATCGAGGTATGGTGCATCTTCAAAAGTCCGGCGATCTGTGGGTAGGAGTATCCTTGCTCTCTGGCTTTTATGGCAATCTTACGCCGAATCTCTACCATCGTCCGGTGCTGCCCTCCGGTCAGGATGTCGTCGGGAGTGATGTCGTACTCCCTGGCCGTTTCGTTTAGAAGGGCGTTTAGCCGCTGGGCTGCCGTAGGTTTGCCGTTTATTTGCGTCTGCGTGATCTTCTGGCGCACTTTTTCTTGGCAGTTAGAGCAGAGACCGCCGACCATTGCCAAAACGTCTGAAAGTGGAATAAACAAGTGGTCCATTGACCACCTCCCGATTTGAAATTCCTGTCAAGAAATCCATGTAGGAAATATCACAGAGATATTCACAGGCACTCTATGGAAACAAAGGACTTATTATTTTTATCCTCACGCAATCAACAGAAGTTGCACACTTCCACAAAAGGTTCCACGGATTCCGAGTTAGCTTGTATCTAGAACTCCGAGTCAAAAGCATCCTCCAAAAGAAATTCAAATACTTATCACCTTCGCGAACTGTTCAATTCCAAATTTCTAGAATCCGCATAATCGCCAAGTGGGTCCCAAGTCCATTCGCAGACCTGTACGCGGCCGGTGCGGTCACAGATTAGGGTATGCACCCAATTCCCTGCGCGCACGATCCTGCCGGCGTCAGGGTCGTCCAGAAGTACCTGAAATTCAAGCACTGCGGCCATTCAGTACTCTCCCGCTGCTGCATCGCGCACGGCCTGGATGTTGCTGGGGCGCGGGGCTTCGAGCATGTAGCCGCCGCAGTCTGGCTCAGGGCAGCCAAATCCAGTTCCCTCACTGCCATCTGGCGCTATGCACGGCTCGCATTCCAGAAGCGTGCAGACTTTTCCGCATTTGGTGCAGCGCATTGGTGTAGTTAGGATTCTAGCCAGCGTCTTGCCGCTCATTCCGGCCACTCTGGAATCTCTATGGTTTGCCCAGCCATTTTGTGCGTGCAGTCTCCTAGAAATTGAATCTTTCCATCGGTCACGAACGAATGGCAAATTGGGGCTGTTGGATTGCCGCCACCAACATTGACTAGTAGACTCGGTGTGAAAGTTGGGCTATCTATGTTGCCATTCCAGTTCCAAGCGCGAGGATTGCCGCGTACCGGGATGTTATGTGCGCTCTCGCAGCCAGGGCAGTGAAACGCTACCCAAGTTTCCTCGCTATCAGCCATCTTGCCAATTGTGACGTGTAATTTGCTCACGGCTCCCCCTGACAGCTCTTTAGAATGGCGTCCAGCGTGGCCATATACTCGCCAGGCAAGTCGTTAATACACTCATCGCCAAATTCTTTGACTATAGCCGCTATCGCCGCTTCCCGCCGCGCTGCACGAATCCCTTCGTTCGATTCCCGGCCAAGAAAGCTGTTTACCTCGAAGGCGATGGATTGCACCAGTTCTCGCGCCGCCCCACAGCCATAAACGTTGAATCCCTGCTGAATCGCATCCTCTAGTGTGTTGTTGCTCATGGGCGTGGCTCCGGTGGAAATATCTCCGGGTTAGGAATCCAATCGCTGCCAGTTAAATCTAGTCTGAGATTGTACGGATAGTAAGGACTTGCGATAAAACACTCATCGCACAGGAAATAGCCCTCCGAATTGGGGTGTACTATCGGCACTGATTGATTGCATCTCTCGCAAAGCAACTCGACTTCACACAGCATTGATATAGTTCCTGTCTGTTCACTCATAGCTTCCCTTCCTTCTCGCTCGCGGGGGTGGAGAGCAGTGCTTCAAGTTCTTCTCGTAGACCGTCAATGAGTTCCAGCGTCCCTGTGGGCCACTTTCTCAGGTCTTTTTCCTGCCACGTCTTAGCGCGTTCAATTAGACGTTTGGCCTTCAATTTCTGCGTAACGTCCGATTGGCACGCATTGTCACCGTCTAATTCAAGCGTGTCGTCACAATCTCGCTTCTCCTGCGGGGCAGCGTCCGGCTGGCGAGCGGCGGCGCAAAGTGTATCGTGTCCTACATCCCAAGGTTGCGCACAGACAGCGCAAATCCGCACTGGCCCACCCTCCGGCATCCTCTCCCCTTTCTGCAAGGCTACTCGACGCTGGACTGATTTCGATTTCATTTCCATATTTTCCTCCGTCTAAAGCCAGCTTGCTCTGGTATGAACTTCCGATGCTTCAGTTCTTCCACCTGAACTTCCGATGGCGGCACCGGATTTCTGACGGGCGTTTTATGCGCCCTCTCGTGGCTCATTCCAAGCCCGACGATCAACGTGTTGATGGCCGCATTGCAATCACGGTCATGCTCGGCACCACAGCCGCACGTCCACCGTCTTACCGCAAGCCCGCTCAATCCTGTAGGACCGGACAGGCTCCCGCAGTTTGAGCAGCGCTTGGTGGAATTTCTAGACTCCGGCTCAACATAGACCGCACCGCCTGCACGGCTCTTGTACGTCAGCATTGAGCGAAGCTGCCCGTGGCCAGAAGAAGCCACAGACTTACCGAAACGTTTTGCAATCCTATTGTGTGAATCTTTGGAGAAGGCAATCAGAACATTCTCGGATACCAACTGCCGAGAAATCTTGTGGTTACGATCTTTCCGGCGATTTCGGATGCGCTCTTGGATTCTAGCGGTTAGCTTTCGATTCCGTGCTCTCTGTGCTTGGCCCAGTCGCTGCGCTACCGCTTCCAGCTCTCGTGGATGCTCAATGATTTCGCCGGTGGATGCGGTCAGCAGGTTCTTGAACCCCGCGTCTATGCCGATCTGACCGCTTGCCTTGCGAGGGATGGCGTTCGGCTCCGCGTCGATGAACAGGCAGTAATACCAACCCGAAGCGCGGCGTACAATTCGAGCGCACTTAATCTTTCCCTCTGGCATCTCCTGTTTATGAAACTTGACCTTCCCTAACCCGCTCACATGGATGCGAGCAGCCTTTGGCCGCAAGATTTGAGCGGAAAATGGGATGGAGTTTAGGCGGTTGCGGTTTCCCTTTAGACGGGGCTTTTTGGACAGCTTTTTGAAACAACGCATCCACGCCTGATGCACCGTGAAAATCGTGCATTTTAGAACCTGTTTCGGTATCTCTAGTCGAGTGCAATGGCCCACAAGCATCGCATCCAAGTCATACTTGGAGTGGTAAATCTTATCCCTGGCATCCAACTCGATCTTCCGAACAGCCCAATTCCATACCCCTGTCAGCCTGAACAGCCAGACTTCGAGGGTGGCTTCCTGGGCCTTAGTCAGTCGGAGCTTGAGTTGGCACTGAATCATTTCACGCCCGTTCTTCCACGTTCACGCGCTCGGTCATTTTGCCACCTTCATCATCGTCCAGCAGCCGCAGTTTGGACACGTCATCCGGCGCGGAACTTCTTTCCCTACAGGGAAACTCATTTGCGCTTCAGTGCCACAATTCGAGCACCACACTTTTACTGAGTACTGTCTGGCCGCTTCCGGTTCCCGCTCACTTGCTGCCATGTTCCCGCTCCCTTCGCTTGTCGCCGCGCACTGTAAAGCGCTTCCTAAACTCTCTGGTTTGAGTCGTGAAAATCCTCACTAAGCCGGTTCTCCAAGCTCGGCAGTACTGTCTGCCGTACTCCGTGTCGAGGAACTCATATTCGTCGGCGCTGATGAGTCCGTTTGGGTATGCGTCACGGAGGTCACAGGCTCGGTTGTAAATCGCGTCGATCTTTCTCCTCTGCCGTTTAAGCACCTCGGCATCCAGAGCCAAGAACAATTTGAGGTCATCCAGCGTCCGCTTGCGCTCACTCTTCGGCATGTCCTGGCTCCCTTTTTTGTTGCGGCACAAACATCGGCTTGACATGATACATTTCGTACATGCAGGCGGCTAAGTGGCACGCTTCGCGCAGTTCGGTCGGCGTATATTTGGCCTCGCGCATGTGGTAATAAAACGTGTCCACAAGTACATGGAACGTTGCATCGTTGTGATACCGTTCCTCGACTGGCGTGCGATTTGGGTACAAATTCATTGCTGCGTTATTCTCGCCCATCCCCTTCACCCATCCTCTCTGCTGCGCTCAGGGGCGCGGCGCTCAACAATGCTTTGCCATCCACCAAAACTTCACTTTTACGAGTTCGTTGATATTCTTCCAAAGGCGCTTCAGTCCATCGACGCCGCCATTTTCCTCGAAGCACTTTCGGCAGGTGAATGGGTTGCCTCCGGCGCTCGACCCATCGTTTGTAAATATCCAGCGGAACTCGTCGCCAGCCTCAAACTTGTGTCCGCAGAAGTAGCAGCGAAACCATTTACCGTCCTTGCCGCCAGACCAAGGCAACTTGCACTGCTCTGGCGTAGCGTGAACAAAATCAATCATCCAATCTTGCATCCCGTTCCCCCTCACTTGGCTCCCGCGCAGGAGCCGCTAGGCTCGCTGGCCACGACTAGTCTCTTCGTGCTGCTGCCGCTCCATCTCTTCGTAATAAGCCTTTGATTGCTCAACACAGGCATCGCAAACGCCGCAATCCATGCAATCGTCAGGGTCGCGCTCGTCATCCTCAGCATCCGGCTCACAAACGCATCTGCGCTGCCCACAATACGTACACAAGCCCTCGCCAGTAATCCAAGCGTCTAATCCGTCCATGTTCCACCCCTCTCCGATGAAGGTTGCTGGCCGCGCCGCTGGGTCACAGTTTCAGCGTTGCCGGGTCGAACCACTTGTTCTTCATCAAATGGCCGATTCGCAACACTCTGCCGCCAACGCCTTCTGTCTCAACGCGGCAATGCTGCCCTTTCAGTTTCTCCCAAGTTTCCACTTCTAGCGTCCGCAGAATGGCGCCAATGAACTCCATGCCGTAAGCCGTCCCTACTCGGCGCTTCAGTTCGTTTTTATACTCGTCCAGCGCGTAACCACCGAAGCCGCAACCCCAGCCATCGCCAGAGAGATGCAAGTAGCAGCTAAAGATTCCGTGGTCCTCGACGCCCAAAGTCGTTGCTACAATCTGGACATTCTCAATTTTCATCTCCGCTCCTCCTCGCCACCGTCAGGCAGCGAGCGAAAGTCACCTTACCGCTTACTCTCGGCCTTCGTCAGCCTCCGGCAGAGCCACGCGGTTTTATTCGCGTAGACCTCGAAGCGCGTGAAGCATGGCTTGCAGCACTGGCTGCCCCGCACCTTTCGCACCACCACTTGCTTCGCTCGACAGTTCGAGCAAGTGCCCATAAACTCCCTACGCTTACCTGGCCTTCGTCCGCTCATCCGCTTCCTCCCGCGAAACTCGATTGCTGTGCCGATACCTAGCGGCTCTGGCTTATCGGCGTCAGCCAGCCACGCGATTCTGAGCCATGTAATTTTCTAAGAGTTTCTGGGTATGGTTCGCAGACAAAGTAGCCGCCGCCGCTATGTGCGGTACGCTCTTCGACATGCCAACCATCGGGACAATTGCAATAGCCAATAATGGGACCAGCAAGTGGACCCCCCTCACTCGGAAATTTACAATTTGGCTCAGGAGCTTTTTTATCAAGTAGCATCACCATCCTTCCCCGCGCCAGTAGCGCTCGAAACTCGATTGCTTGCAAGGACGCCCCGCCGCCAGCCGCCTAAAACAGCCGCGTTCCCATCTGCCAAGCCCGCTTGTTAATCCAAAGCACTTCTGTCCGCGCTCTAGCTCCGTCTGCACGGTGTTTCTTCTCGACGCGATGCCAGTCTTTGTACAGTTCCTCGTCATACAACGCACACGGATAGCCCGAAAGCACCACGAAGCCCTTGACCGCTTTTAGCTGCTCTGACAATTCCCGGTGGCCGTCGTCGGTCATGTCGTAGACGTAGACTGCATTGCCTCGCGCCATATTGCGCGTTGAGTGCGGATAGGGCGGGTCAACGTAAAAGAGAGTTTCGGTCGTGTCGTGCTGCGCGATAACGTCCGCTGCTGCCTTGTTTTCGATTACCACTCCGCGAAGCCGCTCAACGAAAGCCCTGACATGCGATGGATAGTTAACCCAGTCGTGCGCAGGCGTGGTTCCGGAGCGGTTGGAATTGCAGCGAAAGCCGGTCGCATATTCTCCATTGGTGCTGGCGCTTCCAAATCCGGCATAACTCCTAAGAATGGTCAACCTGGCGCACTCAACGTCCCCAATTCCTGACGGCCGGCGCTTGAATGCAGAGTCAAACTCGGTGCGGGAAAACGGGGTCAGTTCCAAGAGCGTTTTAAGCTGCTCGGCTTTCGCTGGGTCACGCATACAGAAAAACACGTTCACCACGGCGTCCCACATATCGTTGTAGACTTCCGCATAGGAGCGGGACTTCCGCATGAGCACAGAACCTCCGCCGCCGAACGGCTCGACGTAGACGCGATGCTTTGGGAAGTGCGAAATAATCCAATCAGCCAACTTCCACTTCCCTCCGTGATAGCGCAATACAGGCCTCAAATCTTCTCCCTTTCAGTGCGCCAGCGCCGCAGCGAGACGCCCATGCAAGCAATCACCTAATCCCAAAGTCTCCCGTCATGCCACTTGGTTCTTGTGAGTCAACAATGGCATTTGTGGTTGTTCTCCAAATAGCTTCAGCGCGTCGTGCACGGCATCCATTGGCCAACCTTGTTGATTCAATAATTGTAGAAAACCCAACGTGTCACCCCGCAGTAAGCAAACTTCTGCTGTGGTGGTCTTGCGGGAATGACATGGAATGCACGTCGTCAGTAAGTTTCTGCCGTCGTTAGAAGCGAACATCCGAAAGGGAACTATGTGGTCTACGTGCAAAATAACACCGCGCTCTTTGATTCTTCCACACACTCGGCAAGTATTTCGATCTCTCTTCCGAATTTTTTTAGACTTCTGCGGCCAATCCGTTCCCCTAAAATGGTCATCTCCTCGGAATTGAGGCGAGTTTACGCCTCGATTGTGCGCAATGAAACATTGGCGTGAGCAAAAAGTTCGTTTCACCCGAGTCCTTAGTGCTTTAGCACGTTGGAATATATTTCGACAATGGGGGCAACGGAGGGATATTTTGGTATCTTGGGTAGCACCTCGACATTTTCGCGAGCAGAATCTCCTGTTGGTCGTCCGTTTAGATTTGAAGTCTTTCTTGCAGGTTTGGCATTTTAGAACAACCCATGCGTTCCTAAAGACGTTGTAACACTCCCTTGAGCAAAATCGCGTGCGACCTGTAGTCCTCTCAACGGTCCAAGTCTTTTTGCATATAGAGCAGGTTTTAGTTGGTCGTTTGGATCGTGAATGCTCATAGAAACAACGTGGAGAGCAAAACTTGGTTTTCACACTTGGGCGAAATGGGAAGTATTTAACTGGACTTCCACATTGTCCGCAAGGGCGCGGCTCACGGTCTTTATTCATCTCAGTACGCTTTCTTCGTGCCGGCTAGATTCTGAATCTCGTCATGGGACAGGTCCGCGAAGCAAGCATTGAGAAACTCTATTAGGTCGTCGCTGGTTTTCAGTTCCGCGTGCATCTCTAATCTCTTCACTGTGCGACACCATTCGTCGGCCAACGAACGCGAGACACGGTAGCGAAGGATTGTGTCCGGTTCCTGCTTCTCGGCCTTCCTAGAGGCTGCAAATGCTGAAAGTGTGGTTCCTTGTCCGGCGGCGGCGATAGCTTTTTCGTTCCAACCCTGCTCTCGCTTATGGTGAACGGCTTGAAACTTCCGCTTGATCGTCGCCTTCGTTGCTCCGGTAGCTTTGGCCAGTATTTCGGCTTCACGGTCCACGTGCTCAGGTCCACACTGGAAAGCAATTGAGACAATGGCCGCCCATGCGTTGCCGTGGCTGGCGATGTACTGCTGCATGGAGCTGGGAGTCATGGATTAAACAGGGTTCCTTCTCGCCCAGGAGCGCGGTCTTTCTGTATCACTGGCACCTTGCCGTCAAATTCTCGTCCAGCCAGCATCTTGAATCCGACTAGGTTCCAAAAGTCTCCGTTTTGCGTTACCAGAAACTCCCCGCTCTTGCCTTTTGCCTTACTGACGTATTCAAACAGGTCACGGTCAAAAGCAGAGTACCAACGGTCTCCGCTTTCGGTTTTGATGAGCACGTTCATGTACGGCGCCGACGGCTTGCGTGCGGAGCCTTTCGTCATTTTCTCGGTGAAGTGTTGGATGGTTCCTTTTACAATAGACGGCGCAGTGCTGGCAGAGGGCACAGATCCAGCACTGGCCGTGGGTTTTGAGTTTGTCTCCTTTCGTGAGGTTGTGGGAGCAGCCGCACTTTGAGCCGCGGACGACGCGGCCTTGTTTTGTGCTACTCCCTTTCCCTGTGGGGGAACTTGTTTGGGTAGAATCTCGATCACGCGGTAATTCAACTGCTGCGCCATCGCGTGAATAGTGGCAACGTCCGACGGAAGGATGTGCCACCAGTCACCCGCCCATTTCGCCGTGCAGTGCTTTTGAATCAAATCGAGCAGGTTTCCCAAGTCACCGCGGATGATTGGGTCGTTGGCGTCGGTAAGGTCTAACTCGATGGTTCCGTTAGGGGATTGGGGCGCGGCGATGTCTATTGCCGCGTTCTGCGTCTCCGGCTGGTCACTCGCCGTAGTTTTCGCAGCCTTCGCGCCCACAAGTTCAGCATCGGCCGCTTCCACGCGTGCAAGAGCGGCTTCGGCTTGCTTGGCTTTCTCGGAGCCTGGTTCGTGGCCATGCGCAAGTTTTTCGTCCAACACTTCTTGCTGCCGTTGCTTTCCAAGTTGCCGATGCGCTTCGTAGGTTACAGGCTGGCCGGATGGCGTGAATCCGTTGGCGTCGGTAATGATGCGGCCGCCTTCGGTGTAGTCCTGATCGGCTTGTACCATTTCTTCGCTGGTGTAAATGTCGGACAGGTCCGGGTAGCCTTTGCGAATCGCTTGAGCTTCGGCGCATTTCGCTAACATTAAACGGGGCATACGGTTGTAGAAGTCAGCCTTAGATTCGGTCAAATCTCGCGGCGCAAACTCATCCCAATACGCCACGCCAACGATAGGATGCTCTAATCCCTTCTTCCATAACCGGATTGTGGCGCTCTCTGGTATCGGCTTCCCGGCTGGTGTCTTGATGCCAGACATTACAAACTGCGGTTCATCGCACCCGCCAAAGTCTTTATGATGACGTCCGGCCAGCGCTCGCAGTCCGTCGATCCCCATCTGGATTGTCATTTGCTTTCCGGCAACCCAAATTCCTTTTTCGTCCGTGTGGTGTTTGGTGACGTTGCGCATCACGGCGTAAATCTGGCGGGTGATGGGATCTAGCTTGTGCTTGCGGCAGGTCCAAAGGAATAGCGCAAACTCGTCGTTGCTGGCGCCCTTGCACACCGTCCGCTTGAGTAGTTCGATCTCGTCGCCAGTCAGCGCGCGCTCACGGTTGCGCTGCACGATAATCGGCCGCGGGAGTGCTACCGCTGGAACGATGGCGCTAGAAGGGGGTTGTTTCGTCTTTGTCGGTTTTGAACGGCTTGCGCGCTTCTTTGTCTTCTTCGGCATGTTCTTCCTCGATCTTTCTGCATGGAAACTTTGGCTTGATGGTTTTCAAGAAGTGACTGCCCTTTGACTCGGCTTGCTGAAACGCTTCCCAATCCGCCGGCGTAAAGTTGCTGTAGTGGTAGACCTTCTCCGGGTGAGCACGAAAAGACAATTCAAGCACTTGGCTTGCTGCGTCATAAGCGGCGGTAGAAAGCAAAGATGATTCAATGGCGGTTCTCTTCATATTTTCTCCTTGCGACGCTGATCTTGCGCCTGCGTTCCTTTTCTGTTTCTGCTGTGGGTTTCCGTCGATTAGCCGATTGCTCTTTTCTAGTTGCCCACCGGCAATTCCCAGGTTCATAATTGCCGTCGTTGTTGATTCGCTCTATTGTGTGCAGCGGAGTTGGTTTCGGTCCCATGTCAGCTAGAAAATTTGCAAACTTAGCCCACCGTTCGCACACTTTAATGCCCCGTCCTCCATAGTAAGGAAAGGCCACGGCTTTGGGATTTAGGCACCTGTAGCGCATCATGAACCACGACCTTCGCTCTGGTGAGTAACCTTTACGTTGAAAGTACTTTCGCTTGGCTTCCTTTATCTGTTCCAGGTGTTCGGCACGATATTTGTGTACTCGTGCCAAAATCTTGTCCCTGTTCGCTAGATAATAAAGATGAGCAGAAAGTTTCCTCCGGTCCGTTTTTGGTTTCATACTTTGCCGCCGAATGCGTCTTTGGCTTCACAAGTCACGCCAGGAATCTCTTTGTTGAATTGCTCGGGGTCTTTCAGTTCCTTTGCGTAGGCGGCCAGCTCGCGTTCATTCAATACCACAAAGCGTGAGAGAAACTGCACGCGCTTGGTGTCGGTCTTCTTGTACGCTTTGAGCATCGCGCGAATCAATTCCTTTGGGTCTCCGATGGTGATCGGGTAATTGGTGGTCTGTCGCACGCTGGTCTTGGGTAGGCTCGGCTGCACGCGAACCTCTGGCGCTGGCTCTTTCGCTATTTCTGCGGCTTCGCGCTTGGTGATCTCGCCAGTTTTAACCTGGGCTTTCAAGTCAGCGTCACGCTTGCGCTGCGCTTCTTCGTTCAGTCGGCGCTGTTCTTCTTCGGCGGCCGCTTTTTCCTTGCGGGAGTAGTCTCCCATTTTCATATTCAGAACGCCGCGCGCCTCTTCTGCTCGGTTCTTATTTCTGTTGAAGCGTTGCTGGATGAAGTCGAGCACCTTCCGCACTTTCAATTTGTACGGCTCCATGCACGCTTCTGATGCCGACGTGGTGTGCTTGAGTTCGGCGATCAGATTCCCAGCCTCGGCGAAAGAGTCCGCGTCTTTCACTTCCAACGCGCGCGCTTTGTTGAAAAGCGCAGTGGCTTCCGTTTCGTGCTGGTCCATCTCGGTCAGCGACTCTTGCCAGCGGTCGAGAACGATAGGGCTTAGACTAGTCTCCACGTTTGACGGATGTACTACTATTTCCTGTGTGTCCATTCTTTCCTCCAGATTTATAAAATTTCCTGTTTCAACGTCCAAACCTTTTTTGCTCCGCGCACTCCGTCTTTCGGGCGTAACTTCCAACCATGCAACAGAACCAAACCACCGGCGTCCTTCCACTTCTCGAACTCAGGAATGGCCAGAATCTTTGCGCGATGCTTTGAAATGCTGGTCCAGTCCGTTGTTTGTATTAGGGCAATTTCGCGCCTGTCTTTGGTCGTTAAAACTCCATTGTCCAAAAATGAATCAGTCCAACTCAGGCGGCACGCCAGAATATCCCCGAATCCCCACACATCTTGACGAACGCCAAACTTCATTCCAGGGAAGTGCTTCCACTTCTCGACAACGGCCACAGTCCAGCCCGTATCTTTCAAATGCTTTAGGCTGCGCTGCATGGGTTTCGATGCCATTAGAGTGACAACACTCCCGCAATAATCAAATACGAAACGGCGCAAATCGCCACAACCTTCAGTAGAAAGAACCCGACAGCCTTTGCCAATTTGATATTGGCCGCGCGGTTCTGCTTGCGCTCGCGTGCGTAAAACTTCCGCAAGGCTTCCTTCTCGCGCTCGTCTTCGATCTCCAAACCTTTGATGGCCACTTCCACATCTTGACGGCTGGGTGTCTGGTAGTTCACGTAAAAGCCTCCTAGCGGATAGTGTCGGCTCACTGGTTCACTGCCTCATAAGCTCTTTGCAAATAGCGCTGCAAGCGGTCAGCAATGACGTGCTCCGTACAACCGCACTCGCCGTCGATCTGAACTTCCTCCACGGTGATGCTCCGGTCGTGCTCGCAACCGTTCTTGCCGTGGTCACTGATTGGGTGGAAACATTCCCCACACTCAACCTCGGGCGGTTCAAACTGCGGCATGGTCTTGTGCGCCAGTACGTCAACGGGATTCTCTCCGCGTTCTAGGGCGCCTTCCACTATGCGGTCGTATTCTTCGATCATGACGATGCCCCCGTTTTCAAAAATTCATCAATGGTGATTTCCTTCACCGCGAACACGCCAGAGTACCCAAACTTCTCGCGCGCTTCCTCTTCGGTCTCGGCGGCAACATACGTTACCCCTACCTTCCCGCTGGTAGCTGTGAATTTCGGGAAGCTCTCGTTAAAAGTGTGAGCTACTGCGAATATCTTCACGACGCTATCTCCAATCGCCGGCGAATGTCTGGCAACGCATACCATTCGCGGCAAATCCGCGCGTAGGTCGTGCAGGCTTCGCAATACGCTTCTTCCTGCAATTTCAACTCAATACAGTCTGTCCCAACATCTTCTGCGGCGCACTGTTCCGGTACACCTGCTGGCCAATTAGCGGTAAGGAAGTCGGCAAACTGTTCTCCGTTGCGTGGTCGGTGCGCGCGGAGTTGGGCTATCGTGTCCTCTGCTGGCAGGTTCGTGCTGGTGAGTACTTCCGGTTCGATCTGTTCTTGATTCATATGCGGACAACCTCCAATCGGAAACTATCGGGACATACGAGCGTTACCACTCCGGCGTTAAACTCGATCGTGCATCGGCAGTCGGCGGCCAACTCTTTGATCTTGCTGATGATGCGTTCCAATTTGCGGTCCTCTGCGAAAGTGCGCGGGTACTGGTTCGTTAAACGGTACACCGTCGAGCTGTATCGCATAAACCGCTGCGCTGCACTGTAATCAGTCGCCGGAGCGCGCCGGATTAGTTCGGCCAAAAACTTCTCTCGGTTGGAATGGGTAGCGGTCATGGGTTTTAACGCGAGTATTTGTTAACCGTGAATCGCACAGCTACGACAAACCCGACGAAAAACACCATCAAAAAAGCATCGGAAACAAAGGCTTGGTACACCGTTGCGGCTGCGTTGGAAAGTTCATTCATTGGTTGGCTCCGTTTATCGTCTGACCGACGTATTGCTTACTTGCAAAGCGAATATCGCATTTCCACAAATACTTGTCAAGAGAAATCTACAGGTCTTGACAAAATAATTATGGTGGGGTACAAAGCCACATGGCCAAAGCAGGTAGACCACGTAAGGAAAAGACCAAAGTACTATACATTCGGCTCTCAGAAACAATAGCCAAAGCTCTTCAAAAGAAGGCCCAGAACGAACGGCGCGGCCTCTCCGATACAATCTCCATAATTCTCGAAGGTAAATCCACTCTGTATCCACCGGCCACCGATGCCAGACTTTAAGAAGAACGCGCGGGTGCGATTAAAATACGCCGTTGATACCGGCAAGCTAAAGCGCCTTCCTTGCGAAGTTTGTGGCGAGGTCAAGTCGGAAGGGCATCACGAAGATTACACACTTCCTTTGGAAGTCCGCTGGCTCTGTAAAAAGCACCACATAGCCGAACACCGTAAACATCTAAAGTCTAAGTGCCAACCGTTGCTTCGCAGGAAAACCTTTACTGAAGCAGAGTTGCCACTATTCATCTTGGCGCTGTCTGAGAAGTGTGGGTCGCAAAAAGACTTCGCTAAAAAAATGCGGATTTCACCGTCAATGCTGAGCGACATGATCTCGGGACGCCGAAACGCTTCCGACAAATTCTTGGCGAAAATCGGACTAGAGCGCGTGGTGACTTACAGATACATAGTCAACTCGCTTCCTTTGCCCGTTTCAGCGGTCTAGTGGTACGATTCCTTCATCATGGGTCGGAAGTCTCATCACAAAGCGCGTGCCAGAATAGAATCCTTTGCCCGTCAGTATGTCATTCTTGATTGCAACGGAACTGAGGCTGCCATTGCCTGCGGTCTCTCTCGAAAGACAGCGGCTTTTCAGGCATCACGGCTGTTAAAGAATGCTCAAGTAAAGGCGGAAATTACCCGCATTTTGGCCGAGAGTAGAAAAAAGTTGGATTTTACGGTGGAACGCACGCTGAAACAGCTCACGCGGCACGCTTTTGCAGACCCGCGGCAAGCGTTTGACGCGAACGGGAAGTTAAAGAATATCTCGGAGATGGGCGCCGATATTGCTGCTTGCATCCATTCTTATGATGCGAAAACTGGCTCGGTTCGCTTCACGAATCCTCAGCAGGCGTTAGAGATGCTGGCCAGGTATCACAAGTTTTTTGCTGATGACCGCACACCAACAGATATGGGAGTCAAGATTATCGTACTCGATTCCCCGCGGCCGCCGCGACTGGTTGGAGCTGGTGCTGCCCAACTGCCGCCGATCCAACATACCAATGGCAACGGGCATAAGAACGGCCACAAGACCCCTAAAGACGAATAGTTGCGTATCAGTACGTACTCATGCTACTGTGTGCGCGTGCCAAAGATAGCTGTCACATTTAGCGAGGATGAGCTGGCGCAGGTACGCCGCGATGCGGGGCTGGTCCCGCTGAGTGCTTGGATTCGGAACTGCACCATAAAAACCCAGCCGGAGAGTGAGCAGTCAAATGGAAGTACGGCTAATCAAAACGTGTCACGGGTTGCAGGAAGTTCGATTCCTGGACGGCGCGCTTCTGTCTCCGGGAATGACTCCATACGAAGTAAGCGAAGCTCGCTATTGGGCAAGAGGCGAGCGGTGGCTGACGGAATCATTGGCGCAACTACGGAAACTGATAAACCGCCGGACGGATCACTTGGACCTGAAACACTGGGGACGGTCCACACAGCAACCAGCAACCGATTAACCTGCCTCTGTAATACCTGCTCGACCTGGCGCAAGAACAACGCTATCCCGCTCGGTGGACTGCCGAAGAAAGAGAAGGCCAAACGGTGAGTTTAAGAATGCGTAAGGTTGGGCTGGATGCGCTAAAAGGCAGGGAAGCCACAAATGCGATTAAGGCCATCGCAGCGGACACCAGATTCTCCGATTCGCGTGGCGCGGCAATGATGTATTTGACGATGGTCGCCTGCTCAAATAAAAACGGCATGATATTGTCCAAGGAGTACGAACTTTCAGAATTTATGACTGTGCATTGGAAAGAATTGGAAAGAATGCTCGATGAGGTTTTGACGCGTGAGTGACCTAGACTTCGATCAACTAATCCACACAGCAGAAGGCAGACTGGTGATAGAAGTCCTGCAACAGCGTCGGCTCCCGCTGATGATCGCCATTCAGGATAAAGGGGAAGTCACGTTCTGGTATCCACCGACCGCGGTGCTGGCCGAAATGGAAAAGGATTCAGAGCGTTTGCTTGAATGGGTGCGGCTGCTCGAAGAACACGCGCGGCTGTTGCAGAATATGGCTCCGAAGCAATGAGAGAACGAAAGCGGCGAGACTTCCGTATCGTGCTGCCCGTCGCTTTACTTGCGGCCATTGGGGTTGTGTTGTTCCTGTGGGCCGCGCTGCCGTGAGAATCATGCGCTCCAAGTCCGGCGAGAAGCTCTACCGCAATATGACGGTGCGCGTAATCATGCCCGGACAGAAGGACGTAACCTGGCGCGCTCGGGCTAAACCTGGAACGGGTTACGGTTCAGAACAGTTAGACGAAATGCTTGAGCACGCGGTTAAGCGCGCCGATCAAATGTTCCCGTCTGTCGAGTTTCGGTTAGTCGAGTTGGCTCCGAATGATTTCAAATTCATTTACGAGGGGAGAAAAGGTATGCCAGAAAAGATTGCGAATCCGTGCGGGTTGTCGGCACAGAGTGCAGCTATCTCGGAGAAAGTCTGCTCTGTATCCGGCCACACAATCGGTGTGTATCAGGACGGGATTCAAATCACGTCACAGGGAGCCATTCCGAAGGCGATCAAGTTCTGTTCCAAGTGTGGCTTCGGGCTGAGTGAGATTCGCGGGGATATGGACTTGGTATTTCAGGATGCGGTACGCCAGACAGCCGCGGCGACGCTGGAAGCGAACAAGCCAAAGAACCCCGGCGACACTGCGCAACCCGGAGTTGGCCCGATTCCCATCAGCAACGCAAAGGATGCCGGCGACCCGCCACCAGAAAAGGCTAACGCAGCGACCGCTGATTGACGTACACTACTTTTCGATACGCGGTAAGGCATGGCGTGCGGGAGATAGCTTTCCAGGACTGATCCTCCGAGGGACTGTCTCCCGTTTTTTATTGTGATAGCATCCTTCCAATGTCTTCGTCACGGAACAAAGTCCGAGTTTTAGCCCTAAAGCATCTTGGAAATAAGTGTGCCAACCCTGACTGTCGGTGGCAGAACGCAGACGGCTCTTTCGGCTGTGACGACCCGGACATGCTCCAGATCGACCATCCTTCCGGTAGTGGCAATATTGACCGCAAGACAAGGAATCTTCACACCATTTACCGAGATGTTCTGAACGTGCCGCTTGGCACCTATCAACTACTTTGTGCAAACTGCAACTGGAAGAAACGGAAACTGAACGCAGAAGTTGTAGGACGACCCCACACCGAAGCGAACAAGCAACGTATTTCCAATGCACTTCGAGGGCGTATCAGAACAGCGGCGCATCGCGCCAATATATCTGCGGGTGGCAAAGGCAAGCATAGCGTCCCATGTCCCGAAGAAACGAAGCGAAAACTTTCAGCAATCCACAAAGGCCGCATAATTACGCCCGAATGGAGAGCCAAGATTTCAGCGACTAAGCGACTGCGCAACGCCGCCGCTCGCGGTCAAGCGGAATTACCCCTGTGACCATAGAAGTACAAAGAGACGAAGGCTCGCGCAATATAAGCGACTTTTATGTCCCGTGGGCGCACCAGATTGCCTTTCATATATCTCCAGCAAAATTCAGATTACAAGTTGGTGGATTCGGGAGCGGAAAGTCGAGACCGCTTTTAATGGAAGCGGTGTTCCATGCGCTTGAGTATCCTGGGAGCAACAGCATAATTTTACGCAAGACCATACCAGACATGAAGCGGACCGTGATTGACAAGTTCTTGGCGGACGTTCCGCGCTGGGTGTACGAGTTCTACCACCAGGGCGACCACATCGTTTACTTCCACCCGCAACCGGAGATCGGATTAGACGGCAAGCCGACAGGCAAGATGCTGCAAAGCAAACTGTTCTTTGGTGCCTGCGAACGGGAACAGGACGTTGGAAAGTATCTCTCCACTGAGTACGTCTTTATTGGCTTTGAGGAATTGGGCGAGTTCTCATTCGCCATTTGGGACGCGCTGGCCGGCCGCAACCGCTGCCCGATACCTGGCGCACGCGCAACGATGGGCGGCGCTACTAACCCGATGGGTATTGGTTGGTCCTGGATTAAGAAGCTCTGGAAAGACCATAAGCCAGTGCAGGGGATGGACGCGGACAAATACAACCCTGCGGATTATGAGTTCTTCCACTCGACGGTAGACCAGAATCCAATTTACGCGCAGGACACGGAGTACATCGCTACGCTTGAAAAGTCTCCACTGCGGGACAAGATCCGCTGGGGCAACATGGATTCCGTCTCCGGGCAATTCTTTGACAATTGGGAACCGAAGCGGCACGTCCGGCCAGCGTCAGACTTCCACTTTGAGGACTGGCAGCCAGTTTGGATTGGCTACGATTATGGATTCGGCCACTTCGCCTCAATCGTGTTTATGACTAAGGCTTTGCTCAAGCCGCGATGGGACGGTGAGAAGCCCCGCATGGTTAACGTTGTAATCCAAGAATTGTGGATGCAGGAAAAGACTCCAGAGTTCCAGACTAACGCACTGGTCTCTTCTATCCCACGCTTTCAAGAACGACGAGAGATTGCCGCTGGCGAATCGTTTTTTGAGGAAGACCAAGCGAAATTTGAGCGGAGTCAGGAAGGCTATCGGTGGAATATCAGTTCAATCCATTTCTCCTGGGAGCGGTTCAATCGAACAGTAAGCAATCGTACCGTGGCTGATGAAGTCGGAGATATTCTAGCGGCCGCTGGATTGCCTCGCCCAACCCGTTCAAATACTGATCGAATAGCTGGATGGCAGAAAGTCTACAGCCTTCTCGACTCTGATGAATTATTTGTCTTGAATACCTGTACTGCGGTGGCTGAAGCAATTCCAATGTTAGTGCGAGACCCGATTCATTTGGAAGACGTTCAGAAACCAAAGGGAGTCAGTCTCAACGATGATTTGGGGGATGCCCTTCGCTATGCGGTGGCGGGGGCACTACTTGACCCTGAAGATAAACCAGAGCACATTAAAAAGCGAGAGAAATACGCTGCGATTACAGACCCGATGCGCCGCGCCGCTGTAATGTATAAGGATTACAATCTAGAACGCGCCAAAGAGCGCAGGCCGCAGAAGCCAATTACAGTGCCGACTTGGTACAGAAGAGTTAAACCAAATGCGTAAAATGTTGGACCTGAGCGGGAGAACATTCGGGAGATTGAAAGTTCTCTGGCCAGTTGGCAGAGTTCGGCATGTACGCTGGTTGACCGCTTGTGAGTGTGGCGCGATGCGAATGGTTGCGAGCCACCATCTCGTAGCCGGTGGAGTACAATCCTGCGGTTGTTTGGTCCGCGATACGAGCCGCGAACTAATGAAACGTCTACCGCAGTTACGCCACGGCCACGCAATACACGGTAAAATCTCGCGGACCTTCCGAAGCTGGGATGCCATGCGCCAACGATGTTTGAACCCTAACTCAAATAAGTTTTCACGATACGGCGGTCGTGGGATTACAATCTGCAAGCAGTGGGATAGGTTCGAGACGTTCTTGGCCGACATGGGGCCACGTCCGATTAACATGACCATCGACCGAATCAACAACGATGGAAATTATGAACCGGGAAATTGCCGGTGGGCTACACCGAAAGAACAAAGAGCGAATCGTTCTAATTGAGGTGCCCATTGGAAGACAAGCGCGAGCAAATCCGTAAAGCCCCCGACGCACGTCAACAACGCCAGTGGGCGCAAGAAGCGGAAAGAGAAAAAGCGGCCGCGTTTAACGCGATGACCATCGAAGAAAAGGAACAGGAGTACCGCGAGCGAGCCAGACTCTCAGTACTGAACCTGACGGCTCGGGACAAACGATTTCTGCAAGCGTTGAAAGTGAAAGGTGATTGATGGATAGGCGAAATTTCATGCGGTCGATACTTGGCGTTGCTGCCGCTACTGCGCTGCCGTCTGAGGTCTGGCCGTTTAGAAAGATATTCCTGCCAGCGGTTCCCCCGATTACTAATTTCTGGCTGCAAGCGTCGGGCATGGTGAATAATCCCAACGGCCTGTATCGCGTTACCGGAATATGCGTTCCGGCAATTGAAATGCAAAATACAATGAATGAGTTTCTCCGCAATCTTGATGCTGTATTATTCAGCGATGGCTCAGGGCGACTTGAACAACCAGTATCATACAAAGACGGTATTTGGCATTCGCAGCGAGGATTATTTACATGAGTTGGACTGACCTTCTCCGTTCTCGCTACGTCCGCGCTCTGGAAGCTGAACTGGCCACGTTACGCCAGCGACACATAGACGAATTGGAGCGGCTAAAAACTGTTCACGCCGAAGAACTGAATCGGTGTATTGTAGAGGCGAATCGGGGCTGGGCGGAAGCGGATCGCCTGCGGCAATACCTGATTCCTGGTCTTCCCGTTGCGAACCGCGTCACAGAACCACCGAACAATAACCCGCCTGAAGCCACGCAAGTTGAAAGTGGCACCCCGTACCAACGGTTACTCAAGAAGCGATTGAAAGAAATTGCCGAAGCGAACGCCGCAGCCGAAGCCGCACAAAGGGCTGCATTGCAGGCAAAGACAGAAACGCCGGTCACTCCGGCACAGGAGAACTAACATGGCCGTAGCAGACAAGACCGGAAAGATGCACCACAGCGGAGGGCGCGCACGCCTTGCTGACTCGATGGCCGGAGACAAGCCCAAACCGAAACCGATGGAGAAGAAGCCCGAAGCCGCGGCCGACGACGACGGCAATTCCGAAGACATTGAATCCGTTGTGAAGAAGCACGGGCCAGCTCACCACGTCGAGTACGACAAAGACAAAGAGACCGGGAAGCACAAGGTCAAATCTGTCCACGGCGAACAGAACGTGGAGCATGAATCGGAGTTTGACTCCGAACCGGAAGCCCACGTACACGTTGGCAAAGCGATGGGCGGCAGTCCTGCCGAAGAAGACCCGGACGAAGAGATGGGCGACGAAGCTGGCGAGATCATGCCGGAGATGGAACACAAGTCGCACGGCCACATCCCTGGACTTGGATAAAACCCTGTGCCATCTAAAGACATCATGCCGTTGTTTCGGCGGGGAGAATTGCACTCAGGCGGTAGCGGGAAGATCGTGAGCAACCCGCGCCAAGCCAAAGCAATTCTCCTGTCTTATTTGCGGAAGGAAGGCCACGACATACCGGAGAAGCGCGATGGCCCGATGGTGACTGCGTTCAAGAAAGCAAAACGATGAAACCCTGCGAATATCGGATTGACGCTAACACCCGCTGCGGCCAACCTGCCACGTGTGTAATCAAAATAAGCGAAGGCAAATTATCCATTAAAAACGAAGACGGTGATGACATTGGCCGTGGCGTCGGGAGTTTTTACGCTCCTATCTGTGACCTGCACAAGTCCTGCTATCCTGACCACGACGGATTTGAGTTGGAGCCTGCACGATGAGGATTCCGTCCGCTGGAAGAACTGGCAGCGCACGCCCTGACAGCGCAACCGGGGATCGATACCCGGATGGGACTAGAGCATCCCTTCTTCCTAAGCCCCTAGCTCGGGGTGCAGAAGCGCACAGCGGAACGGATGGCGTGCAGTTTTAGTGTAGACTTTTCTCGCAGCACAATCGGGTGATTGCGGGGAGTAGTGGCAACAGCCGTTCTTGAACAAGAGAAGACTGAAGCGCTTGCGCCAGTTGAATATAATCCTGGTGTCCTTGCCGGTATTGAGTTTGACGGCACCACGTTTGGCAAGATCGACCTAACCGACGCCGAGAAGAGAGAATTAAAAGCCCTCATCACCAAAGCCTGCAAACGGGATTATCCGGCTCGCCTAATCGAAGTAATCCAAGCATGGGAAGCGGCACTCTTCTATCGTGGTTTCCAGTTCCTCATCCCGCGTGTTGGTGGCGGATGGGAAATTCCTGGCGAGTCTACCGGATACGGCCCGTCGATGCAGATGGACTTGGCGCTCCTGCCGACGAACATTTATTCCGCCTACGCTCAAATTATTATTTCCTCGCTTACCCGCGCGGTCCCTAATGTACGGTTTGAACCGCAAGATGCTGACAACGATGCGCAGATTACCGCGACGGAAGCAGCGGATAAATTCGTCAAGGTAGTCTCCCGCAACAATGACCTAACGATGGTGCAGACAGATGCGGCGCGCTACTTCTGGACTGACGGCCGCGCACTGTACTACACCCGTTTTGTCAAAGATGGCCAGCGCTTCGGATGGGAAGAAGAAGACCAGAACGATGACATCGTGCCGGAGAACGAGCCGGGAACCGAAGAGACTCAGCAAGCGGTAGAAGTGGCGAACCAAGCCGAAGATAACCAGCCAGTAGCGAACCGCAAGCCCCGCGGTCAAGAGGTGCGCACCTGCCACGGCAAACTGGAAGTGAAGCTCTCGCCGATGATGGCGAACGATCTGGAAGACGTAGATGTGTTGCAGTACGAAATGGAAGTAGATACCACGCGCGCCAAAGGAATGTTCCCCTGGGTAGCGAAAGACATTAAGGCCGGAGCCAACGGAGTTTCTGAAGGGGAGATTGCGAAGCTGGCGCGGCTGAACGTGAAATTAGGGATGCAGTCCACCTACATCACGTCGGACTCAATCGCGGAAGATGTGACCATTCAGCGGAGTTGGTTGCGTCCGTCGTACCTGATGGGGATTGACGACGTAACGGTTCGGGATTCGATCATTCAGAAATGCCCGGATGGGGTGCTGGTAGTCTACGCTGGCGAAACATTCTGCTTTGCGCGTAATGAGTCGATGGATGACTGCTGGGCGCTCGGGCAGGCGTACTCCGGCGACGGCCAGAACCGCAACGCGATGGGCACGTCCATGATGCCATTGCAGAAGCGGCTGAATAACTGGCTGGACCTGATGAACGATGGATTTGTCCGTGCCATTCCGAAAAAGTGGATGCACAACAAAGCGTTCAACGTTGAGGCGCTACGCCAGCAGACCAACGTACCGGGAGACATCGGCGCGTTCATGCCGCAAGCCGGTCTGACGCCAGACCAGTTGATTTTCGTTGAGCCAGCAGTACAGATGCCGGCGTCCCTGCCGGAGTTCATTAATTCGTACAAAGGCGACTTCGCGGAGTTGGTAACTGGCGGGTATCCTGCGCTCGCCGGCGGCGACACTGGTGCGAACGACACAAAGGGCGGCATCGCTATTCAGCGCGACCAGGCGCTCGGGCGCATCGGCCCGACCTGGCACACGATTCAGAACATGGAAGCCACGGCCATGCGGCAAGCGGTACGGTGGGGAGCCAAGTGCCGCGACAAGAGTATCAATGAGCGGATTCCCGGAGCCGACGCAATCCGTCTGGAAATTAACGATCTGAAAGCCAACATCCTATGCTTCCCGGAAGCCAATGAGAACTTCCCGGAGACCTACACACAGAAACAGAATCGGCTGATGGGATTGCTGGACGGCTCCGCGAAGAACCCAGCATTGCAGGAAGTATTCTTTAACCCTGCGAACCTTGTTTTCCTAAAGCGCATGGTGGCGCTCGATGACCTTTACATCCCGCAAGCGGCATCCTATGAAAAGCAATTGGGAGAAATTGAAATTCTACTTAAAACGTCCCCGCCGCCAAATCCAGAGGTTGTGGAACTTGAGCAGAAGATTCAAGCGATAAAAGATAATCCTGGTGTCGATCCGGCCATGCTGCAACAGGCGGAAGCGGAGTTGGCCGCACTGCCGAAACAGTTGGTCAGTTCAATCCCAATCTCCGACTACGAAGACCACGCGACCGAAGCGTTTTGCTGCTGGCAGTACATGAACTCGCCCGATGGCCGCAAAGAGAAGAAACTGCACCCCGACGAATTTCATAACGTGGAATTGCATTTCGAGGAACACGAAAAGGCCGCCGCAGACAAGGCTGCAAAGAACGCTCCGCCTCCGCCACAAAAGCCTGTTAGTGTTTCTCTAAACTACAAAGATGTCGCTGATGCGGCTGAAGCCGACGCCATTCTCAGCAAGGCAGGTATCCCGGTAACACCAAAGCCACCAAACGCCCTGACGCCAGCCGCGCACGCCATGTTGCCGGAGCCGCAACCGCCTGTACCAGTTCAGTAAGTTTTGATGTAGACTTTGCCAGTCGGTAAATCGGGAGGAACGATGCTTGAAGGAATCGAAGCGGTAGCACCAGCCCTTGACTCCACGCCTGCAATAGAAACCACGCCAGTTGAAACGACAGAAACCACGGATGCGCCAGCGCCCGAAGGTACGGAAGCGCCTGCCGGTGGTGAAGGTGGAGATGCTCCCGTCGAGGGGGCGGAAGAAACTGAGTTACCTGGCGAACCGGAAGACGAAGGCATCGAGACCGACGCGCGCACGATGGACAAGGCCACGCGCGATACCATTGCCGCGCTGAAGAAGACCAATCCTGCCGCAGCGAAGTTGCTGGCCAAGCAGTACTACGGCCGCCAAGCCTACGAAAAAGAATTTCCTACGGTGAAGGACATTCTTTTTCGTAGGCTT
>Ga0247692_1000006_pt1 | contig 65858 bp, 82 predicted proteins | sample CNK33_metaG_FD_183041 | JGI IMG/M metagenome (GOLD analysis project Ga0247692, IMG submission 183041) | Soil microbial communities from Purdue University Martell Research Forest, Indiana, United States - CNK33 | ecosystem: Environmental > Terrestrial > Soil > Temperate forest > Bulk soil...
GCTACCATGCTGGACCTCACGGGCGCGGCCACGCTCGGCGCAGGGGCTACGCTCACCGGCATCCTGAACGCGTCAGGCGGCGCGCAGATCACCGGCTTTGCGATCAGCGGCGGCAGCATTGACAACGTGCCGATTGGCAACACGACACGCAACACGATCAAGGGCACCACGCTGGACATGAACGGGCTGGCCACGCTCGGTGCCGGACTGAACCTGACCGGCGTACTCAACGCGCTGTCCGGCTCGTTCGAACTCGGCAACGCGGCGGTAGTCAACTCGCCGTTTCTCGACTTCCACAGTTCGGGTGCCGGGTCCAGCTTCGATGCCCGACTCATTGCAACGGGCGGCGGCGCAGCAGATGGACAGGGCACGCTGACGTTCAAGGGTGCGGCCTTCGCGTTCGACTTCCGGCCCACGTGGCAGGGCGGCATGGTGCCGTGGGACAGCAGCAACCTGCCCGCGCCGATGCAGACCACGGGTGCCACCATGACGGGTGCCCTGACGCTGAAGGGCGGCGCGGGTGCACAGTTCAGCCCGCTGCTGACGCTGCAATCGAACAACGGAGCCTTCCAGCAGGTGCTGCGTTCGAACAACGCGGGCAGCGGCACCCTCGATCTGGTGAACAGTGCCGGTACCTTCACCAACCTGTCGGTGCGGGATACGGACGGCTTCCTGACCGTGCGCGGTGGTGCGACCTTCGGCAGCAGCGCGACCTTCGGTGCACGACCGGCATGGGCCGGTCTCACGCCGTGGGACAACGGCAACCTGACCAACCTGAACCAACTAACCAACGGGCCGGGGTACCTGACGGCAGGTGGCACGATCAACCTTGCCACCAACGCCAACAAGATACTGAACGACTCGGCGTACATGAGTCTGCACTTCAACAACATCGGTGCCAACCCAACCTACGTCTGGGTCAACTACAACGACGCCAACAACTCGTACCTGACGACGCCGGGTTCACTGAGTGTCAACTTCGCCAACTTCGCTAACAGCGCGAACACTGCTAACAGCGTGGGTGGCGTTAGCAACCCGGCCACGGCAGGCGCGCAGACCCAGTGGAGTACCGGCGTGGCGGAAGTAGGTATTGGCGGCAATAACACCGTCGCTGAAATGGGTGCCCCGTGGGTGGCCGAAGGCTGGCACAACATCGGCGGTCTCGGCTCTGGCGCACAGGCCATGCGATTCGTCGCCTTGAGGAACCAGTGACATGACACACCATGAACTGCGCTATCTGCTGCAAAAAATGTTTCCCGACTCCGTATATGGACAGGATTATTTCACTGGACACTATCTGGACAAAGACGGGAACGGTGCGGAACAGGTGGGTGAAGCCTTCATCCTCAAGTGGAAGCTGCCCGCGCCGCAACCTTCTGAAGCCCAGCTACAGGCGTGGTGGGGCGGTCACCAGAAGGAAGTCCTAGCGACGATGAAGGCCGACCACATGCGCTGGCAACGCAGCACTAAGCTGGCGGAAGCGGACATTCTGGTGGAGAAGGCCAAGGACCGGGGCGACGCCGAAGCTGAACAGAAGGCCCGCACATACCGGCAGGCGCTGCGCGACGTGACACTCCAGCCGGGGTTTCCTGACACGTTCGACTGGCCGGAGATTCCGACATGATCACCATGCACCAGCTATGGTTGTTGATGCAACGTGTTTATCCGGATAAGACCCCCGGCAAGGATTTCATCATCGCTGCGCCTGTGAATCCGGATAACCCTACTGAACAGGGAGAAGACGCGTCCATCGCATTCTGGGCCGGACCTGAACCGGTGCCGAACATCAAGGCGCTGCTGGGCATGTACGGCAGCGAGATAGACGACATACAGCAGCGAACGATGGGGCGCTTCACACGCAACAGGCTGCTGGGTGAATCGGATTCGCTGGTCACGGCTGAAGACACACCACACCAGAAGGCGGTCGCCAAGTACCGGCAGGCACTGAGAGACGTGCCACAACAACCGGGTTTTCCAACCGATATCAAATGGCCGGTCAAGCCGGTACTCAAGGAAGAATGATGGATTACGAACTACGTCTCTCTCAGGATCAGGTGCGTCTGATTATCGGCGCACTGGCTGAACTGCCCTACAAGATGGCTGCGCCTACCGTTACCCGCATTCTTGAACAGACGGACGCGCAGGAGAAGATAGCCGCCGACAAGCAGAGCGTGGCCTAACCCGTCCGGGGCAAAGCACCCCGGCCCCAAGAGGGCTACACAGATGGCTGAACTGGATGATGTGTATAAACGGATCAACGAGAACTCGGTGGACATAGCAGTCATAAAAACATGGCGGCAAAGCGTGGACGACAAGCTGGACACGTTTGTGACCCGCATTGAGTTCAATCTGGTAAAGATCATCGTTTACGGTCTAAGCGGCACGATCCTCATGAGCGTACTGGTAGCTCTCCTTTCAAAGGTGGTAGTGAAATCATGAGAACGTTCATTAGTACATGGCGGCACGTGATATTCGGCGGCGGGTATGTTGTTGTGCTCGCAACCAGTACCGCCGCGCTGGGCTACTCATACATCACCGGAGCGATCAATGAAGCAGGACGCGGCACACGATCAGAAAACCTACCTTCTTACGATCAGAACGGGGTATTTCGCGGTGATTGCGCTTTTCGCAGCCATCGCGGTTCTGTGCGTAGGTGTGACGGGGATTTACTTCGGCTCGAAACAGCAGGCCGACAAGGATCGGGAGACGCTGCTGGCGGCACGGACCGAACTGAAGGATCAGCAACTGGCCTACGAAAAAAGGCTGGGTGAACAGTCGGCCCGGTACGCCTATGAGTCAACCCTGCACGTCCATACGCTGGAGCAACTTAACAGCACCATCAAGAATCTCAAAGAGTCCAGCGACAGGGCGGCATCGGCGGCTGCTACCGCAGCGTCTACCACGAAGGAAACCCAGCGCACGCTGGAGAACGTAACCAATAAGCGGAGTACCAAATGAAGCTAGAACTGGTGGATCAGGCCCGCAAGATTCTGTTCACGTCGTGGGCCGCACGGCTCGGGGTGATTGCCGCAGTGCTACAGGCGCTCGCGGAGTTTCAGGACCAGCTACCGCTGATCCGGGACTACGTGCCGCATAACCTGTTCAGCCTGCTGGCAATCCTCTGCGCCATATCGGTACCGCTCGCGCGGGTGGTGAAGCAGGCAGCGCTGCACGAAGGCCAGACGGTGCCGGACCTGACGATCCCGCCGCAAGCACTGGCGGCTGTGGTGCAGGTAGCCAAGGACGTGCTGACGGCACACATTGCACAGGTGGCCAAGGCTGCTGAACCGCTGACGGCCAACAACGCGCCGCCCCCGCCCGTACTGAACATTCCGCCGTTGCCGACCGGGGATCAGGTCAAATGAACGAAACGCTCTCATTGACGTGGGACGACACGAAGCTGACGCGCCAGTGGGAGCGTTTGATTCTGTTCGCCTACCCCGACCCGGCCTCACCGATGGCCCAGATCATCCAGAAGATGGGGCTGTGGGAACAGTACCTGTCTGGACACATCGGCATTCCAGCGCTCGCGCGGGACGCCAAGCCTGCACCCGGCAAACGGACGGCAGGCGACCCGTGGACCATCGGTTACGGTCACACCGGCCCGGACGTATTCGAGAACCTTGTGTGGTCCGAAGACAAGGCCAACTCGCAACTGCTGCACGATCTGGAGCCGGTCGGCGCGACGCTGAAGGAAATCATCACGCGGGAAATCACAAAAGAACAGTTCATCGCGCTCTCTGACTGGGGGCACAACGTAGGCGATGAAGCGGTGCGAACCTCGACGCTGATCAAGGTGCTGAATCTCGGGGACGACCTGAAGGCGGCTGACCAGTTCCGGGTGTGGAACAAGGCGGCTGGCGTGGTGAATCAGGGGCTGGTCAACCGGCGCGAAGCTGACCGCGCGCTATTCCTGCTGGGGAGTAACTTTGGTGCTTAATCCGTGGGTGTTGCTCGGCATCGTGCTTGCCTTCGCCGGGTCTAACGCGTGGTCATTCCATGAAGGCAGGCATTACTCCACTATCTCAATCGAAGCTGGACAGAAGCAGGCGGCTGACAAGGCTGCGGCGGAAGCGAAGGCCAATGCAGAGATTGATTATGGTGTCCAGCAGGAACTGGCTCTGGAGCAACAACGCCATGAACTTCTCTCTGAGACGCATCACAACCTTGTGGTCGAAGCGATCACCAAAGAGAAAGTCATACGCCAGCAACAGCCGCCCGTGGCGACTGGTGGCGCTATTGACTGCAATACCCCTTCTGGCACTTTCCGGGTGCTACTCGATTCCATCAGAGCCAGCAACAAGGGTGCCGCCCCAGCCACCGGCGCAGGTGATGGTGCCGTGTCAGGCGGCAACGGAACCAGCGGACCCGTCGCCGGAAGCGACGCAGTTCGCACTGGACAGCACAGCATGGACCCTCTCGACGTGTCGAAATGACCACGACTTCCTGATCGACTGGGTAAAACTTCATTGGAGTAAATGACATGGCCGGACTGGTGAACGACGCCACGGGTCAATCCACCCCATACAACGCGGCACAGGCTACGACAACGAACGCCACGGCTGGACAGGCTACGTCAACGGACGCCAAGGCTACCGGCTATGACGCCGCGCAGTCGCAGGCCGCGCAGTATCAGGCAACCACGGGCAACGCCGCGAAAGCGAATCTGGCCACGAACACCATTGACAACAGTCAGACGGTGGCGGGTCAACTGAAGGGGCTGATAGACGATAACAGCCCGCTGCTGCAACAGGCCCGCGCACAGGCACTGGCCAACGCCAACTCCCGTGGTCTGCTGAACAGCAGCATGGCAGAGACCGGCGCACAGTCGGCGGTGCTGTCACAGGCCATGCCGATTGCACAGCAGGACGCGTCTACGAATTTCACCAATAACACCAATAACACCAACGCGACGAACCAGAACAGCCAGTACAACGCGACGAACGAACAGGACATGACGAAGACCAATCTGGGCCTCGTCAACAACGCCAGTCAGTTCAACGCGGGCAATCAGCAGCAGACCAATCTGTCGAACCAGTCAGCCACGAATCAGGCTGAACAGTTCGGCGCGGCAGCAGGGAACGCCGCATCGTCGCAGAACGCGCAGCAGGCCACGCAGACCAGCCAGTTCAACGCTGGACAGCAGACTTCGGTCAACCAGTCGAATGCGTCTGCCGCGAACAGCAACAGCCAGTTCAACGCCCAGCAGTCAAACGCCGCGCAGCAACAGGCAGCGGACAACGACTTCAAGGCGTATCTGGACACGCAGGACAACAACACGAAAATCCAGCTTCAGGCGATGGACAGCGCGAACAAGACGCAACTGGCGCAGATTCAGGCGCAGTACCAGCAGGCCATGCAGTCCAGCCAGTCGGCCAATGCGATCTACACGCAGTCCCAGCAGCAGATCAGCGCCATCATGTCGAACAAGGATATGGACCCCGGTGCGAAGCAGAAGGCGGTTGACCAGCAACTGGCGATGCTGCGCTCGGGTATGGCGGTCGCGGGCAGCGTGGCGTCCGTGGACCTCGGCACGCTCCTAAATTTTGACGCAGGGGGTTCGGCGGCTACTCCCTTCTCTGGTATCGCGCCGCCACCCCCGCCGCCACCCGTATTTACTCCTGAACAGGGGTACGACTACAACAACGGCTATAACAACCGGCACTGAGGCTGAACATGAACTGGATCACGGAACTGTCCACGGCAGCACTGAAACTGTCCATTGCGTATCTCGCTGCGACACTGGCAAGGCACCTTTCGTAAATGGACTTCTCTATCGAAACCGTGCGCGAAGTGCAGCGAGACATGCAAGACCTGATCAAACTGCACTACGCGGAACTGACGGCAAACAAGGAAGCGGTTGAACTGGCTCCCGACTACGCCCGCTATCAGGAACTGGAAGACCTCGGCAAGCTGGCCATCTTCACGGTACGTGATCCGGACATGCTGGACATGCTGGTGGGCTACTCGATCTTTTTTATCGACGCCCACATTCACTACCGCAACCAGACGTTCGCGAACAACGACATTATCTTTCTGCACAAGGACTACCGGAACAAGACAACGTTCTGGACAGTGCTGCGTAGCTGGATACGGCGCAACGTACTGTGCCTGCCGAAGAAGACCAAGGGCATTGGTGAACAGCTTATCGACTTCAGCGAAGCACAACTGAAGCTGATGGCCGTCTCCAAGGTTATCTGGCATATCAAGTTCAAGCTGAACTGGTCACCGATCCTGTTGCGTCGCGGCTATGCGCGCGAAGACTTCACGGTCGGCAAAATTCTCTAAAGGGGCAAGCAATGGCCATCACAGGAGCCGCAGCCATCGTAGGTGGAGTGGCAGCGGGTTTGACAGGTGCCACTACCGTTATTGCCATTGCGGGTCTGGCGATTACGGCGGTGGGTCTGATCACCAAAAACCAGACGCTGATGAAAATCGGTGGCGGTCTCAGTCTCGGAAGTTCAGCCGCAGGCCTCGCGGGCGGGGCAGCAGCAGGCGCATCAGGTGCAGCCGACGCCACGACTGCCGGGATCAACGCACCGTCCGTGGCCGATGCAGCGGGCGCAGGCTCGCAGGCCGCAGGCGATGTGGCCGCGCAATCGACGGCAGCAGCGACGGCCACCAGCACACCGGCTGACCTGATCGCGGGCTATGGCGCGAGTGCCGTGGACCCCGGTCTGATCGGCGGCGCGGCGGCGCAGACCTCAACCGAAGCGGCGATCAGCGGGGCGGGTGGGCTGAACGGCAGTGTGGCCCCGGTTGATCCGGCTCTGAACAGCGCAGCAGCCAACGGGATTGATCAGAATCTGGCGGCAGTTTCCCCGGCGCAGCAGGCTGTCCAGTCCGATGTGGCCGCGAGCACCAACGTCAATCCGGCCAACGTCAACGCAGCCAATGCCAACCCGGCAAACATCAACCCGGCCAATACGAACACGATTGCACAGAACACGGCAACCGCGTCGCCGGTCGCACCGGGCACGCAGGCACCGAACGCGGCAACGGCCACGACCGGCAGCGGCGCACCGTATGCGTTCAACTCGGCCACGGCTTACACGCCTGTCCAGAACGGTTTGCAGGCCCCGTCTAGCTGGTGGCAGGACACCCTTTCGTGGTTTCAAGACCCGAAGAACAACAGCCTCATGCAGGTAGGCGGCGGGCTGCTGAAGGGTGTTGGACAGGGGGCGTTGACGGCACTCGCGCCCGACTCGCGGGCAAAGATTCTGGGTGAACAGTACGCGTTCGAACGCGCTAACCTGTCCGGCGCGGGCGCGATCCCGACCGTGAACATGCGCCCGTCTGGCGCAGCGTCGCCCTACAAGAATCCGACACAGGTGCAGCAGGCGGCTGACGCAGCGGTCAAGTCAACCACGACGCCCGCCTATCCGGGCATCATCAACAAGCAACGGAGCTAACGATGGCGAAGAACAGGTTCCGCAAGCCGGGTCCGCTGAAGGGGGGCAACACACCGCCCCCGCCCAAGGGTGCACCGGCAGAGGCTAAGGCCGCGCCACCCGCTGGACAGCCGCAGGGCACTCCCGGTGAGGAAGACTCCAATGATCCCGTTATCGCTCAGGTGCAGGACAAGGTGCGCCAGTCGATTCCGCCGCAATTTCGCGTGGCTGTCCAGAAGCTGGTGCTTGCTGGGCAGAAGATCATGTATGACCCGAAGACGCATCACCTGATGGTGCAGGCGTTGCAGTCAGACAGCGATCCCGCGCACGCGGTGGGTATGGGCGTCACGCAGCTTATGACCATGATGTGGGTTCAGTCGAAAGGCTCGATCCCGATGCCCGCGATGATCCCGGCGGCGATCCTGCTGGTGTGTGAATCGCTGGACTTCTGCGAACAGAGCAATCTGCTGAAGCCGGACAACGACATGATCGGCAACGCTGTTCAGGTGGTCGTGTCCTACATGATGCAGAAAATGGGCATAAAGCCCGGTGACATGGCGCAGGCGGCAGGCATACAGGGGCAGCAGCCCGCCAACACCCAGACACCGGGTGCGCCTGCCTCACCGCAACAGCAGCCCCCGCAACAGCCCCCGCAGACGGGTGGTGGCGGGCTGATCGGCGCAGCAATGGGAGCACAAAATGGCGGTTAATCTCGGACTGATTCTCGGCAGCGCGCTCGCGGGCGGTGTTGCTGGTGCTGGTGGCGCGGCAGAGGAAATGGGCCAGACCTACCAGAAGCAGCAGGGGCAGCAGGACTTGGTGCGCATGCAGAACGAACTGGATGAACAGAAGCAGATGCGCATTCAGGAGTCGGCGCAGACCTTCGCCCGTGAACAGCAGGGTGCACTGTTCGCCCAGCAGGACAAGACGCTGAAAAACACGCAGGACTTCGAAGGCACCCAGAAGGGTCTGGACAGGACGAGCGAAGAAAAGCGCACCGGCATGAACAACGCCACGTCCATCGCGACGGCCAACATCAGCGCGGGTGCCACGCTCGGTGCTGAACGCATGCGGATCAACGCGCAGAAAGACATTATCGGCAAGCCGCAGCTTATCCAGACGGAGAACGGGCCGATGCTGCTGGACCCGTCCACGGGCAAGGCAGCACCGGTGACCGGGCCGGACAACAAGCCGGTCGGTGGCATGAAGATGACGCAGATTGATCAGGTGGCCTATCAGGGCGCGCAAAAGATCGTGCTCGATCCTCTCTCGACGGATGAACAGAAGCAGGCGGCACAGGCGCAGATTCAGAGCATCGCCAACAAGTATTCGGCAGCAGGCACAACCGGCAGCGGTGGCGCTGGACAGAAGGCCCCCGTGCTTCCCTCGGATAAGGCCATCAAGTCACTGAAGGCCAACCCGGCACTGAAGACCCAGTTTGACCAGCAGTTCGGTCAGGGCGCAGCGGACAAGGTACTGAACACCGGCAACGGCAGCAGTGGACTGGTGAACGCCAACGCTGCCCAGCCTGCTGCACCGCCCGCGACCCCCACGACCCCCACGATTGGCAACAGCAACGTGCCGGTCGGGGTGAACGCGCGTAACCCGGCACCGACGCCAGCGGTACCCCCGCCAGCACCGGCCAACCCGTCGCCTGCCCCGTACCAGCCCAGTGCCCTGATCGCGGGAGCAATGACCCCGCAGCAGGGACCGCCGCCGACCCAGCCGCAGTTCAGGCAACAGCTTGACGCGTTTGGTCGGCCTGTCCAGCAGACACAGAACCCTCTCGGCTTATAGGAACTGAACATGGCCGCTAACCCGTTCGAACAGGTGAACGTCCCGCCGCTTCCGGACACGATGCCCGATACCAGCATGCCGGTCGGCAATCCCGCGCACCCGGCTGAAGCGAATCCGTTTGCTTCATCCGACATGCAGATGGTGCAGGATGACAGCCCGAATCCGTTCGCGGCACCGGACATGATCGAAGCACCGAAGAAGCCTGTCCAGCAGTCGGGTGCCATCATGGCAGGCGTGCGCAGCGCAATCCCCGGTTTGCAGGAACAGCTTGGGGAAGCGGAAAGCTACGGTGGCCGTGCGGCACGGCAGGCTGGCTACAACCAGATTGCCGACTGGCTGGAGTCGCACAGCAAGTCCAACCTCGATGAAGTCAAGGCTGGACAGGACGCGAGCAACACACTGCCCGCTGACGCTGGTCTCGGCTCGCGCGCCGCCTACGGGATTGCGCAGGGCATCGGCCAGACTGCCGTGGTGGGTGGTGGCGGTTTCGCAGCCGGTGCTCTCGCGGGTGGCGCAGCCGGTGCCGCGTTCGGTGGTGTCGGCGCGATTCCCGGTGCCATCGCGGGTGGCCTGCTGGGTTGGACCATCGCCAACGTGGGCGCGCTCCCGGCACTGATGGGCTTCTCGCAGGCAGGCCGCACGGCCAGCGCTGTGGCTGACCAGAAGCAGAAAGAAGGCCTGTCGGCTGAACAGGCCAATGCACAGGGTCTGGAAGCGGGCGCGGTCACCGGCACGGCGGCAGGCGCGCAGGGCGCTGTCCTCGGGCTGCTGGGTCCGCTCGGCAAGGTGGTCGGCAAGGCCAAGGCTGGCTCGGTGGTGGAGTCGGCACTGAACGCCACGGCTGGCTCGATTGCCAAGGACACTGCCAAGGCAGCGGCAGTCGGCGCGGCAGGCAACGTTGCCGTCACGGCAGCAGCGCAGGGCGTGGAACAGCAGTATGGTGTCGGTGACGGTATCTCGGGTGAATCGTTGCTCGAATCCGGCCTGATCGGCGCGGGCATGACGGGGCTGATGCACGGTCCCGCGCAGTACGCCCGCACGTCGAAACTCCGCAGCGCAACCGGCCCGCTCGCGGACCCGACCGCTTCCGTCGAAGACCGGCAGCGCGCCGCCGCCGCAGCGGTCGCAGCCATCGCCACGCGCGACACGCAACTCGCGCAGGACTTCGGCATCTACTCCGCTGTCCAGATCGCGAAGGGTCTGCCGGTGGACGTGACCGCCGACCATGCCTACACCGCGTTCGCACAGGACGCAAAGGACAAGGCTGACCGTTATGCCAAGGCGGTCGCTGGACAGGTGACAGGCGAGAAGCAGCCCGGTAACGGCAACAGCTTCGTACCGGGTCAGGGCGACCGCACGTTCGGCGCGGCACCGGAAGACAACAGCCTTCGCCCGACTGGCGCAGACACGTCCATGCAGGGGCAGGATATCAACCGCCCGATGCCGGACAACCTCGATGTGCGCGGGATCATTGAGCGTGAGGCTCCCCCGGTCGCACCAACACCAATCGACCCGAACGACCCGCAGGGCACGCTGAACGCCATCCATGAGTCCAACGTCGCTGACGATGCGTTCCTCGACCGCGCGCTGGCCGCAGCCCATGAGACGGGCGTGCTCACGCCGGAAGCAGCGGAAGCCCCGCTGTCGCCGGAAGCCCTGCGTCCTGACCAGCAGTTCTACAACGACCAGCGCGATCAGGCTGGCCGCGACGTGGCCTTCCAGCAGGCTGAACAGCAACAGGGTACACCGCCCGCCGTGCCGGACGATGCGTTCGCCCAGCGGCAGGCCGCGCTCGCGGCAGAGGCCGACCGGCTGCGCCAGCAGGGTCACGTGGCGGGTGTCTACGATCAGGCCATGAACGCGCCCGACCGGGCCGCTGCGGAAGGGCAGTCCCGTGCCGACGCCTACACGGCTGAACAGGCGGCACGCCGTCAGGCCGCGCATGAGGCATCGGTCGCACAGGACACCAGCGAGACGGCAGCGCGGGTGGCCGGTGAAGGTGCTGAACAGCCGACCGCGATGGCACAGGCGCTGCAACGCGCGGGCGTGCGTCCGGCTGAACAGGGGAACGCCCCGGCACGGCCAGCGGAGACGCCTGCGGAAAAGGCGCAACTGTCGCGCCTTGGTCACCGCAACCCCGCGAGCCTTCGCACGGACGAACTCGGTCGGCTGGTGGAGTCGCACCCCGATCCGGCAGTCCGCGCCGCTGCACAGGCGGTGCTCGGGGTACGCCGCAACCGCGCCATCGCGGAAACCCCCGATTCTACTGTTCAGCACACCGGGGAAATGACCGGCAATCAGGATTTCCGCCGTCCGGGACCGGTCAACGATGAAGCGGGGATTGAATTTTCCCGCCAGCGGCGCGAATCCGGGGCTGCTGACGGGCTGGAGACGCCCCGGACGCCCGAAGGTAGCGCCCCGGTCGAAGCAGCCCCGGAAATCGCCCCGCTGAAGCGTGCGCTGGACGCCGATGCGGTCAAGGCGGGTGAGAAGTCGGCGGGTGACTTCGAACACGTCACGCGTGACAGCCTGCCTGAACAGCGCACGGCGGTAGAGAACGGTGTGAAGGGTGCCACTACCCTGTCGAAGTCGGATTACGATCTGGTCACGAAGCAGGCCGACCTGTTCAACAAGAAAGTCGTGCTGTTCAGGCAGCGCAACGGTCGGCCCGGTGAACGGCTGGACGGCGCGGTGCTCCCGGAAGACGGCAACACGATCTACCTGAACGCGGACGCGGCGGGCGCTCACCATATGGTGGTGGTCGGCCACGAACTGGCGCACCAGATGGAGAAGGACGCGCCGCAGGTGTACAAGGCGCTGAAGGATGCGCTGTCCTCGCAGACCAAGGGTGGGCTTGAACGGTTCACGCAGTATTACGGTGAGACGGGCAACCTGAAGAACCCGAAGTTTCGCAGCCGCATGACCCATGAGTTCATTGCCGATCTGGTGGGTAACCGGGCCGGTGAACTGAACACGTGGCGTCAGGTGTTTGCGAGCGTGGACAAGGGCAACCGGAGCATGGTCTACCGGCTGGCGGATTATGTGTCCCGTTTCATCGGCAAGCTGATGAACAACGAGAAGTTCAGGAAGTTCGCCACCGATGACATGGTGAACAGCCTGAACGACACGCGCACTGCGGTGCGTCGTGCGCTCGCGGATTACGCCAGTTCGCAGGGCATGGCCCGTATGCAGCATGAGGCTGAACAGCTTCGTGCCGCGAAGGCCAATCGTGGTGAAGAAGGTCCAAAGCTGGTGGAGCCGGTCAGGTCAGACCGTGTGGTGCATGATAGACTTACAGATCGGCTGCATGACCGCGCTTCCCCTGAACAGGTGAAGCCGCGTGAACCGGAGCCGACACAGGGCACGCAGCGCATGGAGCAAAGCGGTACGCCCCGCACTGAACGTGTCCGCGAATCTGGAGAACGCGATGAAAGGACCACAACGGCAGGACAACAGAACGAAGGAACAGGCGCTGGCAGAACTGCACCGGGAAATGGAAGTCGGGATGAGCCAACAGCCAGACCAGACGGACGGCTTGAACTCACCCACTGGTCAGGCAAAGCCGGTCTCCAAGACCTCGACCCCGCCAAGCACGGCACCGGCCTCAAAGGCGCAGAGCTAAAGCGGCGCGACCGTGACCCGGACAGCTACGTCAACCGGACGTATTTCGGACTGAACGTGGGTGAACCGGGCGGGTACGTGAAGGAGTCCGGGCTTGGCCAGCACAAGTACACGACCTCGGTTGAACCGTCGAAGCTGTACGACATTGGCGCTGACCCTGCCGGACTGTATCCGAAGGGTGATATCGGCCCGTATGCCGACCGACTCTCGATGTATGAGAAGGCGATCAGGGATGCAGGCTATCAGGGTTACTGGACAGCACACCCTTCAATGGGCAAAGTTGCGGCAGTGTTTGACAAGCTGCCGGTGGAGCATGCAAATGAAAGGACCACGCAAACCGCAGAACCAGCGCTCGCAAGATCAGCAGAGCGCAACGAAGAACGAGCCGCCGTTGAACAGACCGCCCGCGAACCAGCAGCACTGGGACGACGTGACGGCGGAACTGAAGGCGAAGTACCCGGATACACCCGACGCAGCTTGGGAAGCGATGGGAATGTAACGGTCAACGGTCGCACGGTCAAAGGTGAACAGGTCAGCCCGACACCTGAACGCCGTGCGGCACTTCAGGCTCGCGGAGTCAGTTCGCCTGACTACGTGCAAGTCTCTGGCAAGGAAGGCGCACAGGCTTTCCACGACGCCATCCTCGAATCAAAGATGCAGAACCCCCACGGGGCCTCTGTCCACGTCTACACGCCGGAAGAATACGCAGAGATGCGCACCTTCCTGACCGACGACGGCAAGGCAGGGGTGGCCATCAAGCCGGACGGCGATATCGTCTCGGTGTTCAACACGCCCGGTAGCGGCATCAAGGGTCTGACGGTCTCGGCACTCGACCTCGCTGTCCAGCATGGCGGTACGAAGCTGGACGCCTTCGACACGGTACTCCCACACCTGTATGCGAAGTCCGGCTTCAAGGCTGTGGCGCGCATGCACTGGAATGACGAGTACAGCCCGGAAGGCTGGGACAAGGGGCAGTTCGAACAGCACAACGGCGGCGAGCCTGACGTGGTGTTCATGGCCCACGATCCTGAAGGCGTGGCTGACTACCAGCCGGGTGACGGCAAGCTGGTCACCGACTACGATGAAGGCGTGCGCTTGCAGGACGAAGCTGTTCAGGATGCTCACCCGTCCGAAGGGGAAGCAGGCACCGCCAACCCGCTGTCCAGCGAACCCTCGGTGCGCCGGTCAGGGGAACGGGCTAACTACCTCGGCCCGATGGACCCGGCACAGGAAGCCTCGGCCCGTGCGGTCGGCATGTTCGCCCCGAAGAAGACCTACAAACAGGTCATGCAGGAAGCCAGCAAAGACCTCGGCAAGAAACTCCAGCAGGGTATCGCTGACCAGTTCGCGCCGATCCGGGAACTGGACGAGAAGGCTTACTGGCTGTCGCGGCTGTCCAAGGGTTCGGACGGCGCACTTGAGGCAGCGCTGCTGTATGGCGCACCTGTGATCCGCGATGGCGTCTATGACGTGGACGTGCATGGCAAGGGCTTTGCGAAGATCATGGCCGATCTGGACGGCGAGCATAACCGTTTCCTGCTGTGGGAAGCGGCGCATCGCGCGGAAGACCTGAAGGCGGAAGGCCGGGAGAACCTGTTCACTGATCAGGATATCTCGGCACTGAAGACCCTCGACCAGCCGGACGCCATGCACCCGAACCGCGCGCAGAAGTTTGCGCAGGCGCGGCGCGAGTATCGTGACTTCAATGAAGCGATGCTCAAGATCGCACGGGACTCCGGGATTCTCTCGGATGAAGACTACAGGCTGTTCAGGGATCAGGCCTATGTACCGTTCTACCGCGTCATGGAAGGGGGCGACGCGGCGGTCCCCGGTGGCGGCAAGTCAGCGGGGCTGGTCAACCAGTATGCGTTCAAGAAACTGAAGGGGGGCACGTCCAAGCTGAACGAAGACCTTCTGGTCAACGTGCTGGGTAACTACTCGCACCTGCTGGGCGCAGCAGCCCGCAACCGCGCCGCCAAGGCAACGATGGATGCAGCGGAAGCCGCTGGCATCGCACATCAGGTTCCGGCAGCGGCGGCAGGCAAGGGCAGCGTGGCCGTCCGCGATGGTGGCAAGGAAGTGCACTACTACATAGACGATCCGCACCTGCTGGCGGCGGTGTCGGCCATGAGTCGGCAGGTACCCGGCTGGATGAAACCGCTGTCCACGTTCAAGCGCGTGCTCACGCATGCGGTGACAACGATGCCGGGTTTCAAGGTCCGCAACCTGATCCGTGACTCGATCAGTGCGCTGGCTGTGGGCGACCTCTCCCCGAACATCGCGAAGAATCTGGTGGAAGGGGCGAAGGGTACGTCGAAGAAGTCCCAGACCTACGCGTCAATGCTGGCCTCGGGCGGCATCATCCGGATGGGTTCGATGCTGGAAGGCAACGAGGCCTCGCGGGCGCACCGGCTGATTGAGAAGGGGGTACCGGCCCACACGATTCTGGACAGGGGCATGACCGACAAGCTGTTCGGTCAGGCGCGTGACCTCTACCATGCCTATCAGGAACTGGGGGACCGCTCGGAAAACATCAACCGGGCTGCGCTCTACCAGCAACTGATCAAGCAGGGCAAGTCGCACGCGGAAGCCTCATTCATGGCGCGTGACATGCTGGACTTCTCGATGCAGGGCAACTGGCCGGTTATCCGTTTCCTCACGCAGTCTGTGCCGTTCATGAATGCCCGCATCCAAGGGCTGTACAAGCTGGGCAAGGCAGCGGCATCGAACCCGCTTCGCGTGGGCGCGGTGGTCGGCTCCGTCATGATGGCCTCGCTGGCACTCCAGTGGGCCTATCAGGATGATCCCGACTGGAAGAATCGCGAAGACTGGGACCGGGATAACTACTGGTGGTTCAAGATCGGCGGCACTGCGTACCGTATCCCCAAGCCGTTTGAAATCGGCGCGGCGGGCACCATCGCGGAACGCACGGCTGAACTGATGATGGACAAGGAAATGACGGGCAAGCGGTACATGGGGCGCGTGGTAGACATTCTCGGCCAGCAGTTCGCGCTCAACCCGACGCCGCAGATCGTCAAGCCACTGGTGGACGTGTACGCGAACAAGGATGCCTTCACGGGCAGGCCGATTGAGAATCAGGCCATGCAGGCGCTCCAGCCGGAAGACCGGTACGACGCGCACACCAGCATGACCGCACGCTTTCTCGGCCAGTTGGGTCTGCCTGATCCTGTTCAGTTGATTCAGGGCCGGTATCAGCAGCTTTCCCCTGTCCAGATGGAGTCGCTGCTGCACGGCTACTTCGGCTCGCTGGGGGCGCTGGCGCTCGGGGTCACGGATGCGATTGCACGGCCTGCAACCGGGCAGGCGTCGCGTCCGTCCATGACGCTGGCAGACCTGACGGGCAACGCAGCGGAGACAATCGGCACGAAGCCCAGCCGCTATGTCTCGGCCATGTACGACAATCTCCAGCACATCGAACAGGCTTACAACTCATACCACACCTACCTGAAGACCGGGCAGGTGGACAAGGCGCGGGCGGAACTGGCCGACAACCGGAACCTGATCGCGTCGTACAGCATGGCGGAAGCCGCCAAGCGGACTATGGGCAAGCTGTCTGTTCAGGAGAAGCGGATCGTCAATGATGAATCGCTGTCGTCAGCGGAGAAGCGGGATCAGCTAACCGCGCTCACGAAGAAAAAGAATGCGCTGGCGCAGAAGATCGCGCAGCGTGAACTTGACGTGTCACAACGCTGAGTGCAGGGTGGGTCACTGTCCAGTGGCCCACTCCACCAGCTTCACACCTGCCGCCGTAATCAGCCCGATAACGAACAGATCAAAGACGGCTTCACGGATGGTATCCATGCACTTCTGGCACGACGCCAGAAAGACCATGAAGGCCATGAACAGCACCACGATCAAGACCTTCACGGCTTCCACATCAGACTCCCTGCGGTATCATTGCCGACATTTCAACCATATACTCCCAGCGCGGATTGTCCAGTGCCGGTGCCCGGTGCCGGTCGTGCGCGAACTTCCACACCGTGCCGTCATCACAGCGAGCGTACAGCGTATCATTGGCCCCGCGCCACGATTCGAACATGCGACGCTGAACCTTCCCGTACCTTGTAGCTTCCAGTTCCTTGATCTTGTTGTCCATGTTGATCAGTGCCTGACTGGCCTGATTATGCTGGGTCAGCAGGTTCGCGCAGAGCACGCGCAACTGGTCAAGTTCAAACAGTCCAGCCCCCTGACACGTGTTGATAATGCTGTTCACCATCGGGTTGGTCATGTAGGCGTTGCGCAGGGTCTGCTTCGCCTGTTGCAGCGATTGCATCGTCTCCTGTTCAGTCGGGGTGAAAAACGTTTCAATGGCGTGGGGTGCTTCGAGAGTATTGGCTTGCATGTTCTTCACTTCTGGTAGAAGGTTGCGTCCATGCCGTCGGCCTTTAACGGCAACCCGGTGTAGCCCGGTTGTGGCTCACACATGAGATTTTCAACAAACTTCACGCCGACACTTTTCTTCCGTTCGGCCTTATTCTTGTGGTCTGGAGCGTAGAGTTCAGCTTTCCAGTCAAGCGGTACTTCCAGCACAGGTTCATCGTGCACGCTGAACACAATCGGTAAGCCTTCTTCCTCGATCCTGAACAGTGCGTTGGTCAGGTTGTCAACGCCGTTGGCCTGCGTGCGGTTCTCAAACAGCTTACCCCCATAGGTTCGAATGGTGCCCCACTGGTGGGTGTACTGGTTCACACCATCGAATGCAATCTGGTAGCACGAAAACTTATCGGACCACTCAAGCCGCGCGTTCGGATAGCACAGCCGCCTGCCGGACGGCAGAACCTGCCACAGCGAGCCGCCTTCGTACTCGAAACCATAACGACGCTGGATATCGCCATCACGGTCACGCATCCATTCCCACATTTGCACCGGCTCGCCGTAGTCGATGCAGTCCATTGCTTCATCGTTGGTGCGGTACCAGTTGCGGGCGACACGCGGGGAAGCCTTGCGCCACGTGCGCACAATCGGCAGCAGTTCGTATTCCTCCAGACCCTGTTCAAGCGCACCCATAGTAATGGCTGCATTCGGACCCCCTTGGTACTGGAAAGCGAGTTCGGAAATCTTGCCCTTCTGGCGCAAGTCTGAACGCTTGCCATCCTTCATGCAGTCTTCCAGCGGCACGTCAAACATTTCGCTCGCGGACGCTTCATAGATCAGTCCGTGTGTCCTGAACACTTCCATGCGCCATTCTTCCTGCGTGTCCCATGCCCCCAGCCGACCCTCGATAGCGGAGAAGTCCGCGATGATGAAGCGGCAACCCTCGGCGGGAATGAACGCGGTACGGATCAGTTCCGAGAGCACCGGCAGAATGTCTTCCCCGAACATCAGGCGCAGCATTTTCAGCTTGCCTGCCTTCACAATCTCGCGGATCAGGGCCAAGTCTTTCAGGTGGTTCTGCGGCAGGTTCTGCACCTGCACGATCCGTCCAGCCCAGCGCCCGGTACGCGGCGCACCGTAGAACTGCAACAGCCCGCGAATGCGGCCATCCTTGCACACGGCGCGCTTCATCGCGTGGAACTTCGATACCGACGACTTGGCCAGCTTCTGGCGCAACTCCAGCACGCGGCGGATTGTGTTGTCCAGCGCAGCATCGCCCAGCAGTGCCGTGACCGTTTTCTTGTTCAGGTCCGTGATGCGCTTCTTCTCGGCTTCCGTGCGGTCTACCGCCCAGTCATCGCTCGCCAGCTTCTCGCGTTCCTTGTCTTCCTCGGTCTCGGCCTCATTCAGCCACTTCAGCAACTGCTTTACGCTGTTCGGATTGGCGATACCCGTCAGGTCAATGATCTTCTGGACCAGTTCGCCCTTGATAATCTCGTTGATCCGGATGGCGTTTTCCACCAGTTCCATGTCAACGCGCACGCCCCGGTCATTGATGCGCTGGTCCATTGCCCACGCGCGCCACTGCCGGTTCTGCATGTTGTATCTGGACAGGCGCTGGTACAGCCCGCGCTCGGCTTCCACGTCCTGTTTGTTGTAGACCTTGTAGTCCATCCACAGCAGACGGTTGTGGCTGGGCAGGTTCTGCTTGCGCATGCCGTTTTTCTTCGTCGGCTTGCACGGCTTGCAGAAGTACAGCATGGCCTTCCTGCCGTCGATCTTCTGGTGCTCCATGCCCAGCACGTCGGTCTGCTTGCCCAGCGAACCGGGCAGGCCCAGCGACAGCCCCAGCACCATCGTGCAGGCCCACTGGACAGGATCGCAGTAGATGCCGAAGTGGTTCAGGATGGCCTGCCGTTCGAACCCGGCATTGAACGCGTGCTTCAGAACAGCCGGATCGGTGAGCATTTGCAGGAAGCGGTCGGGCACCTTCTCCCCGCACTCCACGTCCACCTGCTGGACAGGATCGTCATCTACCGCGAATGACAGCAACTGGATTCTGAACGAGTCGTCCTCGCAATAGCGATAGTGGCCGACCTTGTTCAGGTCAGCCTCGCAGTACGTCTCAACGTCAACGTACAGGTGCGCCCGTGGCTTGCCGTACAGCAGGTGCCACAGCAGGTGACTCGGCAGTTCCGGATTCTTGCTCATGTTTTTATGCTGTGCGGAATGAGTTCTGCCAGACTGAGGAACCAGCGTTCGGTCTGTGCCAAGGCGTCTTCCATGTCGCGGGCCTGCACGCCATAGCGGTGTGCGATCCGCCCGTGGTAGACGTTGTACAGGCCCGGAGCAACCGCCACCACTTTCAGGTCACCAAAGCGCTCGTCATGGACGATCAGGGTCTCCTGCCTGAACTGGACAGGGCGCGGCCACGCATGGTTCGAAGTCCAGTCGTGAAAGCGCAGGCTCCAGTCAGACCAGTTGGTGAGCGCCATCAGCGGGTGGCACACCAGATCGTGCACGATGGCCCAGCCCACACGTTCCTCGGCATTCGCGCAGGCAGTGCGGGGATCGGTTCTCATGACAGGCGCATCCACGGGAAGAACAGTTGCATCACGGCCCGGAACATCACGAAGCCACCCAGTTGCATCATGACGAGTGAACTCATGCCAGTTGCTCCTGCCGGTAGATCATGTCTATCTGCAACTTCTTCAACTGGTTATTGCTGACCGCCCATGACAGCGGATCGGTAATGCGCGTGCCGGACTTCGGCTTCACGTTGATGACGCCAAGGTATTCAAGGATCACCAGCGCTTCACGCAGCAGTGTGCGCGAGACCTTGTAGTGCTTGGCCAGTTCAGACTGTGGCGGCAGGCGTACACCGACACCCAGTTCAATCACCAGCTTGCTGAGACTGTCCAGCAGTTCAGCGTGACGTTGCGTGCTCATATTGGTAGCTCCATCTGTTCAGGGCAGAAGTAGTTCAGCTTAGAGGCGTTCACTTTTTCGGGTACAGCCCGCAGATTCCAGTGAACATGGAGTCCGCATACTCTCGGATGACGTAAGGCTATTATGTGATCAACAACGTGCGGCTGTCCAGTTTCGTAGGTTAATCGTGCAGCTTCATCGTAGACCTTTCGAATCTCCCGAAAGTCGGCCCACGGTGGCGTCGCCAGCAGACGCTGGACAACCCAGCCGGACGCGCGCCATGAAGCCGGTAGCCGGTGCAGTTCACCCGCCATGATCCGGCGTCGTGCCCACGCGTGCCGCTGCGCGCCGAACGAGTATCGATTTGATTTGATTTGTGCAGAGAGTCGAAGCTGTTTCATGGTCGCCCCGCATGAGCCGGTCGTGTCGCACCACGTTGACCGTGAGCCAGTAGAGATACCGGCCACGGGCCTTGTCGCTGTCAGTCACGCTGTGCAGATAGCGGTATTCAACTATCTGGTACAGGGCTGAAAACAGCCGTTCGTGAAAGGCGTTCATGCGAGTTCCCTCACGCCAACCCGACCCATACGGTACAGGCCCGCCATGGAACGATCGGTTGAACGACGGGGCGTGGAGACCGGTACGTGTGGGGTGTGGGGCAGTTGCGCGCGGGCTTCCGCCAGTTCAAGGAAGCTGCGGGTGATGCTGTCATGGGCTTCCCGCAACTGGTCCTGCCAGCGCTCAAGCGAACAGCGCAGGTGGGACTGCTTCTGCTTGCTGCGGTTCGGGCGGTCGATTTCAAACTGGACAGCCTGTATCCGGCGCGTGATGACCTCGGCGCGGAAACGGGAGTTCTCCAGTTCAACCGTCAGGCTGGAAATCAGCTTGTTCAGTTGAGTACGATCCATCAGCTTGAGAGAGTTCATAGTTAGGGTCTTCAAAGTCTGCGTCACCCGGCATCCTCGGTGTGCCGTCAACGCGATACCAGCAGAACCGTGATCCCCGCCTGTGTGGCGGTCTGTCTGCTGTCCATTTACAGCCCCACTGGTACCCGGTACAGGTGCAGTGCTCCTGATTGCCCCGCTCCCGTGTCCAGTTCTTTATCACCCGGAACTTCGTGCCGCCGCAACCTTCGCACTTGCGCGGCCTCAGATACTGGTCCGGGTGCATGTTGAACACCGCGCGTTTCTTGCACTTCTCCTTGCTACAGCGCACATGCCAGCGTTGACGCGCCCGGACCAGCACATTAACCTCCCTCGATCAGGTCTCTCACCCAGTAACCTGCCAGAAGCAGCAGGGCCACCAGCACAAGGTAGGCTTGCAGCTTCATGACAGGAACTTCTTGCGGTCGGGTTTGGCGGGCTGGACATTGAAGCCGACGTTCATGCGGGCCTCAAGATTCCGGCTCTGCATGGCCAGCTTGTAGCCGGACTGGAAGCCGACCCATGCAGCCTGCGTCTTGCGGTCGAAGAAGCTGCCGCTGGCCGTCGCCGTGGTGTCCATGCCGTCACGTTCCGCCATCCACAGGAACGTCCGGCGCTGGTCCTTCAGGTCTTCTTCCTTCAGTGGGTCCGGTTTCGCGGCATCAAGCCGGACTGTCGCCGCCTTGTTCAGCCCGTCACGCAGGCCCTTGATCACGGTCGCCGGATGCACGTCGTTATCCAGTTGCTGGCGGGCCATTTCCACGGTGTCCAGCAGAATATTGGCTTCACGCATGTAGGCTGTGGACCAGCGCCCGATGATCATGCACTCTTTCAGCCATACCAGCCGGGACCGGTCGGACTCGCTCGCCAGTTCGATCAGCTTTATGCGTTCATCGTGATCAGACATGGCTGGTCTCCGGGACGTACAGGCGCGGGCACAGGTTACCGGGCAGATACAGCGGGTGGGCCGGTGAGCCGTCCTTGTTCAGCTTGAGTGCGTAGAGGTTGTACTGCTTGCTGATGGCACTGACCACAGTGCGCGCGTGGCGCTTGATGCCGGGGTGCAGCGAGCCGTGGCCCACGATGATCTTCGTGCTGCCCTTGGCCCCGGCCACGGCGCGCTCGACGTGGACCAGCAGATCAGCGCTGGCCTGCCGGACGAGCCACGAATACATCAGCATGGGTTCAGTGGCGCGAAAGCCGACGAGATTGATCAGGCGCACGCCGTCATAATTCCAGTAACGGGCGTAGGCCATGCAGCGTTTGGTGGTGGGATCGTCTGACTCCGAGTCAGCGGTGCTCGGGTTCAGAAGCAGGAAAGTGCAAATGCTTGGCGTCAGCGTTTCCGACCATACGCGTTGCAATTCCCAACGCATACGCCGGTCATCCGACAGGATGGCGGTGCGTAACATTTTTTGTTCTCCAGCTTGAGAGAGTGTGCTGCTGACCGCAGCATATACTGCGGCCATGCAAAAGTCTAGTGTTATTCAGACAACTGCGATGTGGCAAAGCTGGCGTCGCGGCCATTCACTACTGCACCCGGCTGCGGGTCCGTCCCCCATTCATTCAGGTATTCGCGCCAGTACACCTTGCCGCCCGGTGCGTAGAAGCCCCAGTCCTGTACCCACGGACCCATGATAAACATGGTGGCGGTCTGTTCAGTAGTACTGATTTCCACGATCTTGTGCCGGTCGGTGGCACGCCGGTAGATCACGTCGCCCGGTCGGCGCACGAAGTCTTCAAACAGGGTGTCGTCCAGTTCCGGGGACTGGTCCTGACTCTCGGGCATGCGCTCCACGAAGTAGCCGGACAGCACCACGCTGATCGACTCGGCGGGGTGATCGTGCAGGTGCCGGTCCACGTCAGCCGACTGGTAGACGTGCACGCGGGCCGACAGCTTCTGTTCAACCGCGTCTTTCGGGTTCGGTGTGACCCAGTAGCGCTGCTGGTAGCCGCGCAGGTGAAAGTACGGCGTCAGGGTGGCACGCTTGATCAGAATGTCAGCGAGCGATCCGAGAGGGGGCTTGCGCAGGCTCATTGCTCGTCTCCATTGTGGTAGGTCACGTCACGGTCAAACTGCTTTTTCGACATGATGGCCAGCGTGCCGTGGCCGGGACGGCGCACAGACGGCATGAACTCACCGGTATGCGTATTGAATATCGGCGGGAAGTAGTTCTCCGTATAGTAGCGAACGCCACGCTCCAGTTCCTTCTCGCCACCTTGGTAGTAGCCGGGGCGGGGATTGTGCCTGATGCGGAGTTTCTTGCTGTTCAGTTGGCGACCGCGTTTGGACTTGCTGACGATGCGTTGGGACATGGTGGTTGCTTCCTCTATGACAAGTGGTGATTCAACGAAACGGAAATTCTCGATGTGGCCGATTTCAAGTTGCAGTGCTTCCCGTGGACGCCAGACACTGGCCACTACGAACTGTCCAGTCTCCAGTGAACGGGCCAGCAGGGTCAGGACGGTCTGGTCATCCAGTCCATAGTCAACGGTGAGGATCGGGATATCGGTGCTGGCTTCCTCAAGCCACACCGCGTCAATCTTGCCGTCATTGATCATCGCCGTCATCCGGTTTGATGACCAGTGTGCCGGTCACCGACAGGTTGGCCCTGATGTACACCATCCAGCCTTCCCTCCCGTCCAGCGGGTACGCGCGGCCAACCTCAGTCCACTGCGTGCCTTCCGTGCCATTGCGCTCGTTGCGCCACGGGCTGGCCAGCAGCACCTTGTACTTCGTGCCCTGACCCTTGCCCTGCTGCCGCCGTGGGCGGGCCACCTGTTCAAATTCTTCGTTGCTTTCCCTGACTGGGGGAAGGAACGGGTCATCGTCCGGTGGTGGGACTGGACGCCCCTGTGGTTTAGCCTGTTTCATAGCCGTGTAAGTTGAAGGTGGATAATCCAGATCACGGCGGTCATGCGCCATGCGGTCTGTGAAAGCGTGGGTACGGTCGTGAAGCGGAGCACGCGCCGGATATCCCTGAACAGGCCGATGCTGAACAGGATCAGCATGAGCCACAGGAAGTGTGAAAGGCTGAAGATAGAGGCGATCATTTTAACCAGTCCTTTTTACGTTGATATTCAGGGCCACGCGCAGCGTCACGCATGTGGTCGTAGGCTTCCTTGGTGCCGCTGATGAACAGACGCTGGACAGCTTTTTCGAGAATCAGCGCTGCGCCGATCAGCACGCCACGCTTGACCAGCACATAGTCTTCCGGGCTACCCGGCCACGGATCGGGTTCAGTGGGCGGCTGGGCCATTTATAAATCTCCAGTCCCGATACTCCTGTGGCGTCATCACTTCCTCGGGCTGGAAGTGGCGGGCGGTGTCGTGAATGTAATGGTCAACCACAACCTCGGCCAGCACGTAGACTCTGCCGTCTTCAAGCACCTTGTGTCCAGTCACCCGGTAACAGAACGACGTGTCCGCGTCCTCATTGACCTTGGTGATGCGGGAGCCGACCGGGAACAGTTGCGCCAGCGCGATGATGGTTGCTGCGCGGGCTTCCAGCAGGCGGTTCGCGCTGACGCTGATGTTCATGCGTAGCATCATTTCCCGGTTGCGCTGCTGCACGCTGCGCGGGTCTTCGGTTTCTTCCTTGCGTGGTCTTCCGGCTGTCATGTCAAACCTCCTGAACTTCGATCTTGCCGCTATCGACAAGTTGCTGAATGACGGGTGCGATCCACTTCTTCATGGACAGCACGTATTCACTACTTGGAAACACCCCCAACAGCCTGTTCAGTTTGTTGAACAGTGACACCCATGCGTCAACCCGCTCGTCGCCTTCCTTGAGTTCGGTGGCAAGAATCCAGTTACCCAGACCTTGCAGTTCTTCAGGAAAGCTGAAGTGAAAGATCGCGTAGCTTTCATCCTTCGGCAAGTCTTCCGTGAACATGAACAGCTTGTGATCGCGCAACGCCGTTTCATCAAAGTGCGTGCGGTTCGGCCCGCCCGTGCGTGTCAGGATGGCAATCTTCCAGCCTTCGGCCTTGTTCTGCGGCCTGATGAGAGTGGCATCCCGATAACGCACGATCTGGTTCTGGTCCATGTTCAGGATGGCCAGCGCCATTTTGGAATACGGGTTCTGTCCGACGACCAGTTCATAGAGAGAAGACATTTTGTTCCTCCTTGGTGATGCTGTTGTAATGCTAATCCTACTACAACAAAACTGGACAGTCAAGAAAAAGGGCGACTCATAGCCGCCCTTCTGCCCACGTTAACGCGTTACTGTTCAGTCAAGAAAGCGAGCACGGCGGCTTCCGCTATCCGCCCGGTCATCGCTTCTAGCACGGCGGCTACCATCAGCATCGTCGCCATCCCGATCACGGCCACGGCCACGGTCACGGTCGCGCCCGCCGCGTCGATTGCCTGCGCGGTCTCCATCATCGTCGCGGTCGTTGCCTTGCAGTGCCTTGTCCACGCCTTCCACGCTCCCGAACTCGCCCGCGACCTTATCCGGGTCTTGGACGGCGTTGCCGAACGGATCGTCCTTCGCGCTGAACTGCAACGCCTTCCAGCGTGTGGATACCCCACGGTTTTCGTTGTCATATCCGAAGAAGTCCAGTTTGATGTAGCCCCAGTCGCCACTCACCCAGTCCGTCGCGTATCCGCTGTCCAGCGGAACCTGCGAATTGGGCTTGTACAGCAGCGGCGGCTGGTCAATCTCGGCACGGGTGCTGATGTACATGCAGCCCGGAGCGCGCGGATCACCGTCATCGTCCGTTTCCTTGTCGCCGTCCAGCAGACACGTGGCGAACTTCGGCAGTACCTTGCCGAACACTGTTTCCAAGGCGTGGTCAATGTGGTCTTCGATGAAATCGAGCATCTTGCCGTCGCTTTTGTCGATCAGGGCGACGACCGAATATTCCTCGACGTTGTTGCGTTTCTTGTTTTTGCGCGCTTTGAAACCGTTGAAATACGAGAGACGCACGGGTCCGAAAATCACGGTGCTGCCGGACTTCGTTTGTGCCTCGACCACTACCGTCTTCAGCGTGCCCTTGCCGTCGCGGTCAACTCCATCGAAAGGTGCTTTTGCCATCATTATCTCCAAAGGTTCAGTTCACAAGAGGTTCAAAGGTTCATTCCTCAACTTCAAACCCTTGTCCAGCCGCATCCTGTGGCGGTGTGTACACCGCACGCGGATCGGACTCGGGCACCAGCACCGGTTTGCCTGCCGGTTTCACGATCAGTGATCCCAGCATGCGCTCCAGTTTCTTTGCGCCATGCACCAGCGCAGTCATTTTTGTGATTCCCAGCAGCTTGCGGGGTTCGTAAATCTCCGCTTCGCTATAGCCTTCCATGCGCAGCATACGCGCAACACGTGCGTTATCAGCATACTTCCTGTTGCTGCGTCCTTCAACCAGTTTCCAGCCCTTCACCGGCCTGCCTCGGGCGGCGCGCTCCTGTGCCCACGCCTTCAGGTCAGCCGCCCACTTCGCCAGATGGTCAGCCTCGGGCAGCACGTCTTCCACTTCCCGGTCAGTCATCAGGGCGACTTCCTTCGCATACTTGGCCATGTCCAGTCTCGCGTCCGCGCGTGCGCGGCAGTTGATCTTCGCCTTGCAGAAGCGGCACGTCTCGGGATCACTGGCATCGAACTCCACCGGCTCCAGCGTGTCACCCGTGAGTGACTCCCAGACCTTCGCGGCCACGGGAGCCAGCACCCGGTCTGCCCAGCGCAGTAGCTGTTCAGTGCTGATAATCCATGTCTTCACGTTGCCGATGCGCGGCTGGTAGACAGTGATCCTGAACTGTTTGGGCTTCAGGCCCATTGCCACCAGCTTCTCCCAGACGCCCAGCGAATACAGCATCGTCTGTTCGTTGTCCTCGACGTGCACCAGCACACCCTTGCCGTGCTTGTAGTCGTTCACGTCCGCGACTGCATCCCGCAGGAAGTAGCACCAGAAGTCCGTCGTGCCGAATCCTTCCGGTACCCAGCGCGAGAAGTTCACCCGTTCCTCGACACCATGCAGGATGAACTCGGAGCCGAACGCTTCTACCGCTTCGATCCGCTCCATCACATAGGAGACGTACTCCTGCACGTGGTCCTGCATGTCCACGGGGTGCTGTTCTTCGAACCTGTCCAGCGCTGCTTCTACTTCGTCACGTGTCAGGTCGTTATCGTCACCCTGAATCACGATCTTGCACTGTTCAGCATGCATCCACTGATCGACCGTAATACGCTGCGCAATGCACTCGGATGCCATGGTGTGGGCGCGAGTGCCTTCCGCACTGTACTCGGTGGCCATGTCGGGAAAGTGCGCTTCCATCCACGCTGACGCGGTGCAGTTCATCCAGCGGTGCGCGCCGGACGCGGACAGCTTCGCGTGCTCGCGGTCAATGGCATGAACATCGTCCAGATCGCGGTGAATCGCTTTCCGCACCGGGACAACGGTGATGGGGCGCACTTTCATGGCTTAAAGAATGTCGTCCGACGTTTTGTAACCCGTGCCTGACGGCTTGTAGTCAGCGTCGTCCTCGGGGCGGAACTCAGGGTCAACAGTACCCGCGTAGCCCATGCCCAGTTCGGGCGGCATGCCGGGAGTGCGCGGCAGGTTGTCCAGCATAGGATTGCCGTTCTTCAGAATCCGCTGTTCAATGTCAACTGCACGTTCGCGCTGGACAGAGGAACCGGGCAGCGCCATTGCAATGATCTGGTCAGCCATGTTGTTGATCACGGCCAGCACACGGTGCGCTGCGTTGCTCGGATCGTAGGTCTCGCTGCCGATCAGCACGCCGCGCATGTCCAGCTTGCCTTCCTCACCATCCTCGCTGATGTTCTGGATGATCTGGAAGACGGCGGAACCGGGCGGCAGCTTCATGTCCTCAGTGAGGACGTTGGCGGGTGTAATCTCGTCGCCCGCAGCCGTGGCGGCGCGATGGTATTCCTCCAGTTCACCCAGCTTGACCAGCGCCAGACTGAAGGCGACGTTGCACTGCTGTTCGAAGCAGTTGGGCACATGGGTGTACTGGCTCTGCTTTTCGATCCTGATGCCGGTGTGCAGGTCCAGTTCGCAGACCACAGCGGTGCCTTCTTCCGGATTGTCCAGTGTGATGAACCGATAGTCTGCTACCAGCAGCTTCAGTTCGTCGGGAGAGATTGTCATGGTGTCCTCTGTTCAGGGGAGAAATGGCCGGTTTGTATCCACAGGTACCGGCCAACCTGCCTTTTCCCCGCCGTTGTGAACCTGCCAACCGATAACAGGTGGCGGGCTGGATTCAGTGCTGCTTAGTCCAGCGCGCGGCGGCGCGACTTGCCAGCGCCTTCCACGATAGCCTTGATGGCTTCATACACCTTGACACGGACCGCTGCGGACTTCTTCTCCAGACCGCTGATCGACTCGGCACCCGTGTCGCTGATGATGGCGATGGCCTTGTCCTGATCATCGTCCGACTCGATCTTCGACGCGAGTTCGCGAATCTGGTCAACCGTGTAGTCCGGGCCTTCGTCCGCACCTTTCTCGTCCTTGCCTTTATCGTCCGCACCCTTGCGGCTACGGCCACCCTTGCCGGACGATTCCGCGCCCTTGTCTTCGGCTACGACAGCGGCGGCTCTCTCTGCCGACAGGCCAAGGAAGGCCGATGCAGCCTTGAACACTTCAGCTTGGCTCTCGCCCGTGAAGGTGATGGAAATGGTCATGGTAGTTCTCCAGTTATATGGAATTGATTACAGCTTAGGGAAGTAGCGCTCAGGTGCGCAGGGTAGTCTGCTGTCCAGACGGATCAGCAGGCATGGGGGTACGCGGGCAGTCAGCAGCCACGGAGACAAACATGGCACGCAGGATGATGCCCCACGCAATGAAGGCGACGGCGAAGGAGATAGCCCACGTCGTGGGTCTGATCTTAAACATAGGTTCAACTCGCACAGGTTCAGGTTCACAGGTTCAAGGCAGGCGCTGCACCTATCCGCAGCTTTAACGTGGCTGGTCGCAACTCCAGCTACTCCACAGTATGCTGTTCAGCACATCGGACGCACTGAACCTCGCCGTGGTATGAGTAAGCGTTTTATCCGCTGCCCTACGCGATGTTCGACCGGGCAACCCCAGCAGCCATAGTCCGTACTACCACGTGACTACCCGCCAGTCTTACGCTTGCTACTTATTCACCGCACCGACTGTTTCTCAGTACAGCGCCTGCATTGGAGCACACGACTTGCGCCGGTGGAACAGGTAATCAACCCGCCCCACGCTAAACCGTTGCTTACGCTCCCCAGTGACTAGCTGGACAGCCGCAACTGCCGTCTGGACCGGGTGGTCAAACCCGGCTCATGTGCTCCAATTCAGGCCCGATCCATTCAATGCTGGTCTGCCCAGCGATATCAGTGCGCCTTGGTGTATTCCGCTCGACGGGTAGGTTGAAAGCCTTCCGTACCGGGTTAATCAGCGCGACGCACTTACGGCCTGTCACCTGAACGGATCGGTAGAAGGGCGCGGTCTGGCTTCCGCCGTGTCCCGCCAGCAACTGAATGCCGTGCCCTTTTATCGAAGCGCTCTGACACTCTGCCGGGGCCGAAGCCCCGGTTTCGTGTTCTCTCCCGCCCCTGCTACTTCACGTGCTGCTGATGTACATACTACACGATCCGTTCAGACATGCAAGCATGAAATCAACTGATCGACGCGCTCACGCAACATGACCAGACGATCCTCGGCATGCGTGATCACGGAGACGACGCGCGAGACGCCCGGTTCCGGTGCCGGTGGCTGCGCCGTGCCCTGCTGGCTGACCGACCGTTCTTCCATGACCGTGGCCAGCCGTACTTCCAGTGCACCGACTGTCAGGTCCAGTCCGTTGACGACAGCGTTGAGCCTGTTCAGCGCTGCTTCCATCGGGGTCTGGGGGCGCACGTCGGCGTTGAGGTTGGTCACTTCCGCGTCTATGTGCATCTTCTCCTGTTGATCTGCGCGCATCTTCTCTTTGAGTCGGCTGTAGCTTTCTCTGGCGGTCTGTCCGCTGTTCATTGTGTCCATGTGGTTCTCCGGGTGTACGTGCTGCGCTTGTGTGGGTGCTGCTGATAGTCATATCTTAGGAAATCACGGTTGCGCTGTCAACGTTAAATTTTCCTTGTCAACGTGCTGCTGTTCAGCTACATTCTGTCTCACGGCAAAGGGCCGTCCTAATGACGAATAACCGGAGAACGTAACATGGCAACCAAGGGAAAGAAACTGGACATTGACGCCGCAATGGCCAAACGAATCAAGGCCGCGAAGAAGGCCAGTCCGCAGGCGCGCAACTTCAAGGGCAATGTACAGGTGAACAAGGCAGAGCCAGCCTTTGGCATCATCCAGAAGCTGGGTGGTGTGCGCGCGGTGGCGCGGTATCTTGAGTGTGCTCCGGGCACCGTGAGTCGCTGGTGTACCCCGAAGACGAAAACCAATCCGAACGGTGGCGGGGGGCAGGTGCCCGAAGAACGTCAGCAGCAGTTGCGCGACATGGCAGCAGCCAATCTCGTCAAGCTGACGAAAAATGCCTTCAACATGTGACAGGATCAGTGTCATACACAGGCTTTCGAGAGAAGCCCGCCCAGCAAGGTTCTGCGGCGGGTTTTGTTTTTAAGGCGAAGCAGTATATCATAAAGTAATGCTGATGTACTGCGCAGCCCAATAATCAATTCTAACTCTAACCGGAGAGCGATCATGTCCCACACTGTTGTCATGACCCGAAAGACGATCTTCCTGCCCGTCACCATGACCAAGTATTTTCTGACCATGAAGAAGCGCACAGGTCTCGGCATGGCTGAACAGATTCGCGCAATCCTTCAAAAGCATATCGACACGAATCCGTTGTAACTGGACAGTGGCCATGACGTTCGAAGAATGGCTGAAGCTGAACACGCCGCGTAACCGTGCCTACAGTGTGGTCGATCTGCGCACGGGGTGGGACGCCGCCTTGGAGACACATAACATGCTGAACAGATACACGATTGGTTGCCCTGAACCGGGCGAGTCGGATAGTGACGGTGGGGAGTGTGACTGAGATGGACAACGCGCCCAAAAAAGAACCCGCTGGCACGTGGAGTGATCAGCGGGCTTAGTTCTCTCTAAGCTGAACTGAATCTCGGGGGATCAGACCCGTTACTCAGGAACTACACGACCATGATAGCTAATGAACCGTGGCAGGGCAAGCCTGCCGTGAGTGAATTTCGTCCTGTCTCCGCGAGCCGGGGCAAGGGAAATCCGGGTGTTGTTCAGGAGCCGACAGGTATGGACTGGACTGATCTTGTCCAGTTTGTCCAGAACCCACACGAATCCTCTGTTACACACGGTTACTATTTGAGCCTGCCCAAGAACAGGCCCAAGGGCGCGCCCGAAGATACTGTTACGCAGTCATCACTGAAGAAACGTGATGCTTTCGTGCTGTTCGGTGAATGCGCACACGGTGTCCGTGATGATGATCACCTGACCAGCCGTTCAGCCGTGACGCTAGACTTCGATCAGCGCGATGCTGGCCTGCTTCTGAAGAAGCTGCGCATCGAAGCAATCAGCGTGCCATTCTCCTACGTCTGGCATACAACACGCTCTCATGTCTATGCGCTGGACAACATACAGCCGAAAGTTCGGGTAATCATTCCGTTAGGCCGCGACGTTTCTCCAGTTGAATACCGGCTGCTGGTGCGCGGCCTCGCGCGCTACTTCCCGGCCACGCTGGACCCGGCCTCGCTCAAGCCGTCGCAGATGATGTTCTGCCCGATCCATAATCAGGACGCGCCGTACCGCTCGGGTGCGTTCAGGACCACGGGCTACGTGGAGCCGGACAGCGTGCTCGCCCTGATTGAGGACGAACCGGAAGCCCGGTCCGACCGTGGCCATGACGACCGCCGCCGCTCCGCTGTTCAGGAGAACGGTGATGTTGATCCGCTGGTCAACTCTGTCCAGCCGCTGCGTGGTATCAGCCTGCATGAGATTGAACGTGATCTGGACAGGCTGGACCCGGACATGGAGTATGACGACTGGATGACGGTCATCCGGGCGGTGCATCACCAGACGCTGGGCAGCGACGAAGGCCTCGACCTGATCGACACGTGGAGTCAGGGCGGCGCGAAGTACGAGGACGGCGTGGTGCAGGCCAAGTGGGACGAACTGCGCCACGGCACCAAGGGACGCGCGACGACCTACGCCACGATCCTGAAGTGGATGAACGACCAGCGCGCGGAGAAGGCCGTAGCTGTCCGGGACACGTTCATCGTTGAAATCCAGAACTGTACAGACGAGCGCGAACTGGAAGAAAAGCTGGCCCGCCGCATCAGCGAGTCCGATGACCTGACGCCGCTCGGTCGCAAGCGGCTGGCCGAAGAACTGGTCAAGCGGCAAAAGGCGGTGCTCGGTACGGCGCTGTCCATCGCGGAAATGCGCAAGGCTGTCTCGCCTGCATCCAAAAGCAAGACCGCCGTGGCTGTGTCGCAGAACACCGCGACGCTGGACCAGCGCTTCACTGAAATGGGTAACGCCGCGCGCCTGTACGACCGCATTGGCCACAACCTGCTGTTCGTACCGGAGTCGCAGGTGTGGTACCGCTGGCAGGATGGACGCTGGCAGGAGTACCCGGTCGAAGCGGTGCGCCGCATCGCCCAGCAGGTGATTGACGACATGCCGCGCAATGCCCCGGACGATCTGAGTGGCGGCGCGCTGGTCGATTACATGTCGTGGTGCATCAAGTCGCAGACCTCGCACATGATCGACGCAATGGTGAAGCTGCTGCCGGGTGTGCCGGGTTCGAACATGATCGTACCGGGTGCGCTGATGGACAGTGACATGAACCTGTTCGGCGTGCGCAATGGCGTGATCGAACTGGACAGCGGAACACTGCGCGATGCCGAACGGGCTGATCTGGTGACGCGCGTGGCTGCGTGCGACTACAACCCGGACGCCAAGTGTCCGCTGTTCCTGAAGGTGCTGGGCGACGCCTTCTTCGATGACCCGAAGATGATCGAGTGGTTCCACCGGGTAATCGGCTACTCGCTGCTGGGTAATCCGGCTGAACAGTTCTTCGTGATTCCCTATGGTCTGGGATCGAACGGCAAGTCCACCATCCTGAATGCGATCCGCAACGTGCTCGGGCAGCACGCCATGTCCACGCCGTACACGACCTTCCTGACGGACAACAAGACACAAGCCTCGGCTTCCGGTCCTACTGAATACCTGCTGCGCCTGAAGGGTTCACGTTTCGTCTATATGAGCGAGCCGGAAGCGGGCATGTCGCTGCGCGCGTCGCTGATCAAGAGTGTCACGGGCGGGGATGAATTGCAGGCGCGTGGTGTGCATGCAAGGAAGTCGATTGCGTTCAAGCCTAGCTGGGTGATCTTCATGCCGACGAATCACCGGCCTGTGGTGAAGGATGACGATCACGGTATCTGGCGTCGTATCCGGCTGATCCCGTTCACGCGCAACTTCGATGAGGACCGGCACATCGAGAAGGACACGGCGCTGGACGACAAGCTGAAGGCTGAATATGAAGGCATCCTTGCGTGGTGTGTGGCCGGTGCTTCGAAGTATCTGCGCGACCGGCTGGGGGAGACGCCGCCCAGTATCGCTGCGGCACACGCGTCATATCGTACAGACATGGACGTGCTGCACGACTGGCTGAACGATCAGTGGGTGACTGAACCGTTGGGCCGGACGACTATGGCTGAACTGTGGGGTAGCTGGAAACGGTACGCTGAACAGGCGGGCTGTCTGCAAATGGTGCCGTCCGAGAAGTCGCTGGGCAGACGTTTACTGGATCGCGGGTTCACTCAGTACCGTGGCACGGGTGGAAAACGCGGATACAAGGGCCTGATCAGGCGTGAGCGCAGCGCGGAAGACGAAGGCTTCGGAAAATAGCTGGACAGTAGCATAAGCTGTTGAATAAAAACAGGTAGTGACGTTTGTGACGTTTCTTTGGGTAAGTGTAGTTAGTGACGTTAGTGACGTTTATACCCCTAAATCATAAAACTCTCTATACGAGCGCTGGCAGGAAAAACCTCTAAAAGGGTAAGAAACGTCACTAACGTCACTAGTAAGTAAAAACCCTTATAACTGAACAGAACTGGAGAACTGAACATGAAAGAACTGAACACCCTTAGTCGCACTGAAGCGATTGAACAGGTAGCGAGCCTGTTCATTCAGGCCGACGCCTTGGTAGTCGATCTGGCGAACGCACCCGGCTACCCGGACATGATGGTGCTGGTGAAGGACTGCATGCCGCTGTTCATCTTCGTGCGACCGGATGACGTGGCCAGCCCTGTCTGGGCAGAGGCCAAGGTGGTGGTGGAAAAGAACCTCGCTGCCGTGAACGCCACGTGGTTCGATGCAACCGAAGTCAGCGATCTGGACTGGGTGCTGGGTGAAGTCATGCACCGGACCAAGCCGGGTGAAATCAAGCAGAAGTCTGTTCAGTTGACGGCTGAACAGCAGGGATTCGATTTCAGCCCTTCTGGCGGGTCGGCGGAAAAAGTGGCTACCCCTGCACCGGACGAAGCGAACCAGCGGCAGCGCGCTAGGAAAGCGTGGCTGGAATGAGCAAAAGAAAGGTGAGGGAGAGTGCCATCGAAACCCTGTTTCGGGAAGGCGTCGAAGCACTGGGCGGAAAAGCCTACAAGTTCGTCAGTCCGGGAGAGGCAGGAGTGTATGACCGGATCGTGGTTCTGCCTTACCTGCCTGTTCATTTCGTGGAACTGAAACGACCGGGCAGGGATCTGGACCCGTTGCAGGTGCTGTTCAGGGATTACGTGGCTGAACGGGGCCATCCACACGCGATGCTGGATTCTGCACCGGCAGTGGCGACGTGGCTGGCTGAACGGGCAAGGGAAATAGCGAGACGCAGGAAACTCTCATGAGCACGATCTGGACACCACGCGTTTATCAGCAGCACGGGCTGGACTTCGTGCTGGAGACACCGGACTGCGGCCTGTGGTATCCGATGGGCCTCGGCAAGACCAGCGTGATAGCGAGCGCGGTCAGCTTTCTGCTGTACGACTGCTTTGACGTGCGGCGCGTGCTGATCGTGGGACCGAAGCGGGTGGCCAGCAAGGTATGGCCGGACGAGTTCAGGAAGTGGAAGCATCTGGCCTACATGCAGTACCGTGTGCTGAAGGCAGAGGACTTCGGTCTCACGCCGACCTACCAGACGCTGGACTACTACGACGCGGTACTGGAGACGATCCGCAAGAAAGAGAAGAAGGGCAAGCTGGCCTTCGGGTATGACCGGGAAGATGGACAGGCCAATCGCAAGGCGAAGGCAGCAACGAAGAAGCTGCTTCAGTCCTACCGTGAACGCATCCACATTGTAAGCTGGGATTTTCTGGAGTACCTTGTGGACGCCTACGGCAGCAACTGGCCGTATGACATGGTGGTGCTGGATGAAGCCAGCTTCGTGAAGAATCAGGACACCAACCGGTTCAGGGCCTGCCGTGACTTCAGGAAGCAGACAGGCCGGATCGTGCAGGCGACTGGCACACCGGCATCGAACGGCCTGCTGAATATCTGGAGCCAGTTGTGGATACTGGACAAAGGCAGACGGCTGGGCGAGACGTACAGCGCCTACCGGTCAGCGTACTTCAGCCCCGCAGCGACGGGCAGGGATGGCACGGTCTATAGCTGGGCGATTGACAAGGGAGCGAAGGCGCGCATCTACGACAGGATAGGCGATATCGTCATGTCACTGCGGGCTGAAGACTGGATTGATCTGCCGGACCTGATCGACAATCCGATCTGGGTGGACCTGCCGGATGAAGCACGGGAACTGTACAACAAGGTAGAAGCCGATCTGGTTGCCATGATGCGTGGACACCAGATCAGCGCACGTAACCCGGCAGCACTGGTCAACAAGCTGATGCAGATAGCGAACGGCACGGTCTACGATGATGGACGCAAACCACAGCCGGTGCACAAGGCCAAGCTGAACGCGCTGTCCGAACTGGCGGAAGCTGACGACGGTAACCTGCTGGTGGCGTATGTGTACCGGCCTGAAGCTGAAGCCATCCAGAAGCACTTCGGACGCAAGGCCGTGAAGCTGGACAGTGATGCCAAGCTGGACGACTGGAACGCAGGGAAAATAAAGATAGGCTATGCGCATGCGGCAAGCATTGGCCACGGAACGAACATACAGGCAGGCGGCAACAAGACCGTGTGGTTCGGACCCACTCACAATCTCGAACACTGGCAGCAGTTCAACGCACGACTCAGACGCAGCGGACAGGAAGCGGATCACGTTGTCCAGTCGTGCATCATGGCCAGTAACACGCTGGACAGACACGTAAGGTATCGGGTGCTGGCCGACAAGGAAGACGACCAGCAAGACCTGATGGACGCGGTACTCGCCAGAATAGGGGAACTGCAATGAACTTTGAAAAACTCTCTCAGTTGACAATCGGTGTATCAGGATTCACGGAACGTGTATCGGGAACAGCATTCAAGGATAGTGACTGGACAGACATGGCACGGGCGATTGGCAATGCAGCACCGGAGTCCGCTGATCTGCTGCGTGGTCTGTACCTGCATGATGAACGGGCGACGCGGCGCGTCTTCTCCCGACTGGCGGAAGCCTACACACTGGCAGGCGTACCGAAGAAGCTGGCAAGGGAATGTGCACGGGTCACGTTCGGTGCGTTCCTTGCAATGCGACCGTGCGAGCACTGCGATGGCAAGGGCATGATCAAGATGCCGGGTGGAATGAGACTGGACATTGAAACAGGGGAATGGACGGAACACAAAGGGGGCTGGAAGAAGTGTGCGTGGTGCAGGGGAGACGGTGCAACGCATGTCCCCGCAATGGTTGCGATGGAAGCGTTGCACGTCAGTGGGCAGGTATGGGAAGGACTGCTGGAAGTGCCATACGACGCAATCTATGCGCTGTTGCGTCGCTGGCATAACAACGGGGTGGCAGCGATCATCGGTACGGTGTGAACGGATTGCGCTGGCGTGAGCCCCGCACAATCCGCCCCCTGCTGTCACACTGGACCAGTGCACGGTAGGTCCACATGCAGTGTCGGCACGACACGGGAGACCAGATCAGCCTTTCGATAAACTCATCGCGAAAGGCTGGCTGGACTTCACGAAATTCAGCCTGCTGTTCAGTTATAAACATGGCCGTTTCACTCCTGCAAGTCTTTCAAGCACATCACGGGTAAGGCCTTCCTTTGCCATTCTCTGCTTCACCAGCGAGACCGTTTCAGCAGAGCGTTCGCGCACACCGGGATCGGTGGCAATTTCTACCCGTAGTTCAGCTTCTGTCAGAATCTGGTACAGGTCAGCATAGGTTATGGCCATGATGGTTCCTCCTGTGAGCACAGCGATAAAGTAGGGCGTGGTCATGTCGGCCTTCGCACGGTAAGCGGTAGGCAGTGCGCCGGACAGAAAGTATTCACCCTTCATTGGACAGCGCGCTGGCTGTCCATCCCAGCGAGCAAACTTCGGGTAGGCCTTGCCATTGCGCCAGTTGAAGCCTTCAGCAGTCACCTTTCTAAAGCCAATAGCAGGACGTTTCATCATTCACCCCTTCAAGGTTTGTCCGCAGCACGGGCAGCGAGTCTTTGCAGCCCGTTTCATGCCACGGTAGACGGCAGAGGCATCAATCCCGAATTGCTTGGCAGCAGCATAGGGTGAGCCACCCGTTTCCTTCATCCAGTGCAGCGCCTGCTGCGTTCTGGACAGTTCCACTTCAAGCAGTGGCTTTGTGTAGGTACCGGTCAGCACAAAGCCATCGTCAAGCACATCAGGCAAGTCGGGCACCAGTGCCCGGATACTCACCTTGCCATCGTCCCGTTTGTAGACGGCGATACCCTGCACCGATTCGAGCGCAGCCTCAACCTTCTGCTGCGTATCTTCATCGAACAGGGCCATCAGTTCATCGTAGGTCATGTTCAACTCCATGCAACACCGATCAGGATGCCCAGTACCAGCATCACCAGTATGGACGCGATCACGTCCAGCTTAACTCTGCGCAGCATCTTCTGTCTCCCGGTAGACGGTGAAGCACACCTGACACATGTTCACCGGTCGAATGTCCAGTGAGCCGTTACCGAAATTCGACACGTTGCAGCGCAGACCTGTCCAGCCGATCAGCGCCTTCACGCGACGCACAAAGGCCAGATGCGTGGTGCCCTGCGGGACTTCCAGCGTATGGCGCTTGACCCAGCAGTAGTTAGCTTCACCGCCAAAGGTGTCCGTGACTTCAATGTCGTACTTGACCATTTTGTTCTCCAGTTCAATAGGGATGATGCGGTACCAGCTTGCAGGCATGCCATTACGCAGCATGGCGCGGGCCACGCGCCGCTTGGCATCCCGTTCACGGATGAAGGGTTGACCGACCGGGAGCCAGTAGTTATCGAACATTGCCTGTTTTGCTTCCACCTGATAGCGTGCCATGATGTTCTCCTGTTCAGGGGAGTGAGAAAGACACAGCACCCTGTCACGGTGCTGTAGCGTGTCACTCGTCTTCCAGAACCTCTACAACGAATAGCACGGGGTTTGCTGCATCGGTATCATGTGATGCCGCTTCCAGTGCCATTGGCAGATACATCAGGTGCTTCCATACGCTGAAGTCAGCGCGAAGCACCTTGTACGTTTTCATGATGTTCTCCTAGTAAAGCCCCGCAATGATGTAGATGGCGCAAACCCTTGCACTGCGCCGATGCTGTTCAGCCCATTTGTGATCGGACTGGGCCAGCATCAGATAGGTGAGTAGCACTTTCGCGTAGGTACTCATGCTGGCTTAACCGAAGTCACTGCGCCAATCACCTGATAGTTTTCAAGCGCAAACTCGACTGCCTTGTCCCGTGCTTCTTCAGCATTGCTTGCGTCCACCTGCAATAGCTGACAGTCAGACTGGTCGATTGCGTCAAAGCGGACGATGTATGAAGCCATGATGTTCTCCTGTTCAGGGGAGTGAGAAAGACACAGCACCCTGTCACGGTGCTGTAGCGCTTCACTCGCTACCAGCGAGCAAGATGGTAGGTGAAATAGATATAGCTACCATTCTGCCGCTGGACCTTACGGGTGTGGGGATGCGTCAGGCCACCTAACGTACAGAAGTACAGATACGTGATCTGGTTTGCAGACGTGCAGGGTTCAGTGCGCATGGTCGTCTACCGCTATTCCCAGACGGGCCTTGAAACGGTCATACGGGCGAAACTCGGCATTGCCATCACTGTCCTGCGTGAAGTAGCCACCGATGTAGTGGCCACGGTAACGGGTGCAGGCAGGGACGCTGAAGAAGGTGTCAGCGTAGCCTGTGGCGTAGCAGGTGAGCGTGAGACCGGGAACGCCAGCCACTGGACACTTCTGGACCTTCGCCCACGGACCCAGACAGTCCATCGGACCGCCCGGTCTCCAGCCGATTGCGCCATTGGCAAAGACGAAGGATTCGCGCGCTGCAAATTTCTGGCACATGATGTTCTCCTGTTCAGGTGAGTGAATGCCATTCATACGAGGCATACTGTTTGTTGTCCAGCAAGATGAAGACGGTGTGAGTCGGACCCATTACATCGTGCAGATAGGATGCAATGCCGTGCGCACGGTTCACGCTGTCCGTTTCTTCGGTGCGGAACATCAGTCCGCCCCTTCTCCACACTTCAACCTGATAAGTCTTTGAAGCCATGATGAAACTCCTACGGGTGAGAGAGTCAAAGCGGACTCCGGAGAATCCGCTTTAGCGCGTCACCTTATACAGTCAGCAATTCGAGCATTTTGGTTTTGGCCTTGTCGCCATCACCGAACCATGCGCTGGACAGACGGTTTTCAGCCGACTGGGCACGGACATGGTAATCGTAGTATTCCGTGACAGCGTTCAGCAAACCCCAACGCGTGCCCTTCACACCGTCCATGTTTGCGCCTTTGCCTTCTCCGTTAAACAGCGCCATGATGGTTTTGAAGCCACGCGTATCACGCACATCGGACACTTCTTCAGCAGTAGCCTTTTCCCAGTCCTTGTCGGACAGCAGTTCAAAGACGTACTGTTCAGATGCTTCAATCCCGCACGACTCCATTGCCAGCAACTTCATCTGGTGTGCCCATGCGGTAAAGCCATCGCGTTCAATGCCAAGCTGGTCCTTCATCTTGTTCGCATCAAACTTCGAACGATGCGACAGCTTGATTTCATGCTTTGCCTTGCCAGACAGCGCCATCGAGAGGGTGTTATTGCACACAACCCGAATGGTAGTCATCCGGCCAGACGTGGCCAGCGAGCCATCGGCAGACGTGGACAGCAGCAGATACCCGCCAACCATGTCAGCAGCAGACTTGATGACTGCCGTTTTGCCGATGTGAGCCAGTGCCCAGAAACGCCTGCCGCCGAACATCGTGCCAGCCGTTTCCATCGTGAACCCTGCGCATTCCGTCAGATCGCGGAAAAACTCCATGCAGTCACGGGGCTGGACAATCTGGTACCGGTCGGAGACGATGCCAAGGTGGTTTTTGTTGTCCGACCTGAACAGCACGTGCTGGTCATCAATGATGCGCTGGTTCGGGCCTTCGCCATAGCGAACGCGTGAACGGTTGATTTTCCAGTCCATCCCTGCTGCGACGATCCACTGGTCCAACGTCGTATCTGTTTCGAGACGCTGGCCTAGGCCGTGCCAAGGCGTGTCGCCAACATAAGCCATTTCGAAGGTGCCGTTAGCGCGCTGGGTAAGTTCGTGAGCCATGATAAAACTCCTGAGTGGGTACTGCGGGTGAGAGAACACAAGCGGACTGGACAAGGCAATCCGCTTGTATGCGTCACCGGCGATCTGCGACAGGCTGGTCGTTCAGGTAGACCACGTGATTTTTCGAGTAGACGTTCGCACCAAGGGCACGCAGACGGCTAATGGTGGTGTTGGTCGGCCAGTTACGCAGGGTTTCTTCAATCACCTGCAACTCCATCTTGTCGTGCCGTACCTGCTGAAGGTTGGCAATGTGATGGCCATGCAGGTAGACGCGGGACACAGGCAGATCGTTTGCCTGATTCGTGCAGGCCTTCACTTCCGTGTTGCTGTGGTGCCAGTCACGAACGTGAAGTGCTGCATCCAGCATCTGCTGTTCAATTTTGCGGGCCATGATGTTCTCCTGTTCAGGCGAAGGGGTGGATGATCGAGATAACGACAGGGATGAAGATGATCAGCAAGAGAGCGAGTTTCATTTTGTGTTTCTCCGGTGGCAGAACGAAGCACACTGAACAGTGCGCTTTGGTCTGCCGGACGCTGGCAGGCTTGGATGCCATGCGTCCGGTGCACCTCGCGGTGGACTTCGCACTCGTCTGAGTTGTCACCTCAGAGTCCTAGCGGTCTCTGGTTGGGGTGTGGCTTCATCAGCCCTAGCTTTCCCTTCCCAGCTACTCGGTCGATCCCTCGACCTTGGACTCAATTATAGGACACAGCACTGTCAATGTCAAATAGGTGTTTACCCTAATGCCCTGTCTACCGCAGCACAAGGGCCTCACCTGTCTGAAAATTTTTTGCTATGCTTCGTCCGGGCCATTGCGTCCACATCAATCCGAACCCAGCCATGCGCTGGGTTTTTTGTTTCTGGAGCCACCTGTGAGCACAACAGTTGAAATCACGCTAGGCGACGATGGAAAGATCAGTGTCGGGTTGACCGATGCGCCGTCCAGCGTGCCTGAAGACATGCAGCCCGCCAGTTCACTGGCCGATGCCCTGCAAATGGCCAGGCACATTCTGAGTAACCCGCAGGCAGCGCAGCAGGAAGAAGCCAGCGAGCCACCTGACGGTGACGATGACACAGCACTGTCTGGTAGTGCTGCTGCGACTGCCGGGTCAGGCGGCACGCCTAACGGCAAGGGTGGCGGCACGGGTCCGGACCAGTCTGGCCCAGCCGTGGCAGATGACACACAGGGTCCGGGTGCAGCCACTGGCAATAACGGACAGGACGCGAAAGCGATCTGGGATGCACTGGCAAACATGAATCTGCCGCAGCACTGAACAGTAACAGGCTGAATCACTGTTCAGTGTCGATCTGAACAGCGGTGGCATTTAATCAGTGATTCAGGGGGCTTCGATGCTAAACGGTATCACGCGCACACATAAGAAGGCGTTCAGCGACATGCTGGACAAGCCTGAACCGGTCAAGTCCAGTCGCTGGGCTGCAATGATGGCTGATCCGGTTGAAAAGCTGAACACGCAAAAGGAATCGGTTTCCTCAAGCTCCCCTGAACAGGGGAACGCTGAACAGGCAGAAAACGCAGCACTTCTCAGATTGGCCGGTGGCGACCATGAGAAGGTGGCCATGTTAAAGAAGGCCATTGAAGCACAGGCAGCAGAGCGCTATGCCGGTGCCGTGGCACTTGACCACGCGATGAACGCAGTACTGCGCCGACGTGAGGGACAACTGGAGAAGCTGACGCCTGAGTACGTGAAGATGCGTCAGGGCATCAAGTGCACTCCTGAGTTACTGGACAGCATACTCGCTGAAGTGGCTGAAGGCGTGAGCATCTATCGCATATGCAAGCGTGATGACATGCCAACGCCGTCTGCCGTGAACCAGATGCTGAACAGTGCTGACTGGCTCGCGAAGTACCAGACCGCACTGCTGCGCCGTGCTGACAAACATGTAGACGAGATAGCCGATGCGTCGCGTGAACTGACGGCAGCAGTGGCGGCAGGTGCATCGTCTGAAGTGGTGAACGCCATCAAGGTGCACATCAATACGCTGCAATGGGTAGCAGCCCGGATCAATCCGAAGTACAGCGACAAACAGACCATTGACCTGAATGCGACAGTGAAGATGACTGAATCACAGGTTGACCAGCGTCTTCGTGCTCTGCTGGGCAAGGCCGGTGTAACACTGGGAGAAGGTGATGCAGCTTCGTCCACCTGAACAGCCAGCGCAGCACATCAGCCAGTCAGTGCTGGACAGTATTGATTACAGCCAGATTGATCTGGGCCGTCTGACGCTGGGTGAGAAGCAGGAGTTACTGGACCTTCTTGAACTGAAGGCCAACCTGAACGAAGGCAACCTGCTTCGTGAGTACCGGCCTTACCCGAAACAGCGAGACTTCCATAACGCTGGCTCACTTGACGGCATCTTCGAACGCCTGCTACGTGCCGGTAATCAGGTGGGCAAGACATGGAGCGCAGGCTTTGAGACGGCCATGCACCTGACAGGGCGTTACCCTGACTGGTGGAAAGGCAAGCGCTTTGAGCATCCCACTATCGGCTGGGTCGCTGGTGTGACGGGTGAATCAACGCGTGACAACCCACAGCGTATTCTGGTCGGTCGTGTGGGCAAGTGGGGCACCGGTGCGATCCCTGCTGAGTGCATCGTCAAGATACAGCGCAAGTCACACGGCATCGCGGACTCAATCGACTATGTTCAGGTGGCGCATGAGTCAGGCGGCATCAGTACCGTCTACTTCAAGTCCTATGAACAGGGACGCGACAAGTTCCAAGGTGAGACGCTGGACTTTGTGTGGTTCGATGAAGAACCGGATGAAGACGTGTATAGCGAAGGCAAGACACGGACACAGGCCGGTGATAACGGCAATGGTGGCATCGTCTACATGACGTTCACGCCACTGCTGGGTATGTCCAACGTGGTCAAGCGCTACCTGATCGACAAGGCACCCGGCACGCACGACACGAACATGACGATCAGCGACGCGCTTCACTACACTGAGGCACGGCGTCAGCAGATCATCGCAGGCTACCTGCCCCATGAACGTGAAGCACGGGCCAAGGGTATCCCTGTGCTGGGCAGCGGTCGTGTCTATCCGGTGGTTGAATCAATGATCACTGAACAGGCGTTCCGTATCCCGCACCACTGGCCACGTATCTGTGGCGTTGACTTCGGCTGGGATCACCCTGCCGCTGGTGTGTGGATGGCATGGGACCGCGACACCGACACGGTTCACCTGTATGACTGCTACCGTCAATCTGAACAGTCAGCGATCTTTCACGGCGCGATCATCAAGGCCAAAGGCCCGTGGATACCTGTGGCATGGCCACACGATGGCATGCAGCACGGCAAGTCAGACGGGGCCGAACTCGCTGCGTCATATCGCAAGTACGGCGCGAACATGCGGGAGAAGCACGCCAGCCACCCTGAACACGGCAACTCACTGGAAGCCACAGTCGGCATGGTGCTGGAGCGCATGCAGACCGGACGCCTGAAGGTGGCCAGCCATCTGGTGGAGTGGTTTGAGGAATTCCGTCTGTATCACCGGGAGAAAGGGCTGATCGTCAAGGCCAATGATGACTTGCTCAGTGCAATGCGGTACGGCCTGATGGACTTGGAGCACGCTGCCACACCAGCACCTGAACAGAACTACATTCCCTCATTCGGCGTGATCGACAACGAGACGGGGTACTGACATGGAAGACTGGCAGCAGCGTGTGAAAGACGAGCATGCAGACCTGACCGTGAAGCTGCACAAACTGAAAGCGTTCCTGTGTGGCAAGGGCGTTGAAGCGCTGACGCCACGAACCAAGCGCCTGATGATCAAACAGCGCGATGCAATGGAAGACTATTGCTGGGTGCTGGCCGAACGTATCAAGGACTTCACATGAACAACATAAGATTCATTCTCTCTGATCTGCCTGTCCAGCCGTTACTCGCTGCAATAGATGAAGCATGGTGGGATGAAATCACCATACGGCAGAGCTATCCCGGTTCGCACCACAGGGATACACAGTGCATCTTCCTGCGTGGACCGCGCACCTTCCTGAACTTCTTCGACACCACAGCGCAGGACTATCCGCGTCTGGGCGAACTGATGCCGGTGCTGATGCCGGTCGTGGCACCGCTGCTGAACAAGCTGGGCACGCCACAGGATGCCATCGGTCGTGTGATGCTGGTCAAGCTGCGACCACATGGCCATGTCCAGACCCACACCGATACCGGACCGTATGCCGATGCGTTCACGCGCCATCACATCGTGCTGTCCAGCAATGTGGGATGCCGGTACACCTGTGGCGACACGATGGAGCGCGACATATACGCAGGCACCGCCTTCTGGTTCGATCATCACAAACCCCATTCAGCCGATAACCACGGGCCAACGGATCGCGTTCACCTGATTGTGGACACGCTGGCGGCAACGTCAGCCGATCCCACGGTCAACTGGAGCGAACTGTGTCCGAAGCACTAACCGAAGCACTGGCCCGCCAGCTACAGGCGCTGCGACAGCCGACCGTCTCACGTGGCCGCACAGTTGTCACGCTAGGCCCGTGGACCAACGGCCACGATGAACAGGTGGCCATCGTCACTCATGTGTATGGCTGTGGCCTGCCGGGTGATCTGGTGAACCTGCATGTCTTCGTTGATCTGGCGGAAACGCTGATCGCGAGTGAGGTTCCGTGGTATCCGACACGTGCTGATGCTGAACAGGCACTGGCCGCGAATGCAGAGAAAGCCAACATCACAGGCGGCGCGGTGTGCTGCTACTTTCCTGACAGGGTGTGAACATGCAAGGCGAAACCCTTGATCCCGTGGCCAAAACCACAAACTTTGCTGAAGTGGAGTCGCAGCTAGAACGACTGCAACTGTTCAGCGCCATTCTGGTCAAGCGTCGCAACGAAGCACTTGACGCACGCGCCGCGTCCGGCACCGAACGCCGCTGGCTGGACGACCTCGACAGCTATCAGGGACGCGATGCCAGCACGCGCCGCGTGGACCTGATGGACACGGTAAGCGGCACGCAGGTGGCGCAGCGTCGCACGGCAGGCGATACCACGACCGGCAAGCGCTCCACTGTCTTTGTCCAGTTGACGCGGCAGAAGACCAACGCCTGTGCGGCACGCGCCGCCGACATGCTGTTCCCGACAGACGACAAGAACTGGGGCATCAAGCCCACTCCTGTCCCTGAACTCATGGAAGCGCTGAAAAATGGACGGAACCAGCCTTACATTGACCCACAGACTGGCCAGCCCCTGCCGCATCCGGACCCTGAACAGCAGCAGCCTGCTCCGGATGGCAGCACACCAGCGCCGGGTGCGGGTCAGGTCGTTACCTATGCCGACCTCGCTGCTGAACAGATGCAGATCGCGCAGCAGAAAGCCACTGCGATGGAGCGTGAGATTGATGACCAGCTAACCGAATGCAGCTACAACGGTGAAGGCCGCAAGGTGTTGCAGGACGCGGCGAAGCTGGGCACGGGTGTGCTGAAGGGTCCGACTGTCCACAACGTTATCAAGAAGAAGTGGACGAAGAAGTCAGGTGCTGTGCACATGCTGGACATGGTGCAGGAAGTCAAGCCACAGACGTACCGTGTCGATCCGTGGAACTTCTACCCGGACCCGACCTGTGGCGACGATCACCAGAACGGCGCATACGTATTCGAGCGTGAGTTCCTGCCCGGTCGTTCACTGGCCAAGTATGCGAAGGTGCCGGGTTACAACTGGCAGGCGATTGCGCTGTGCCTCGCTGAAGGCCCGCAGCACGTACACCAGTCGGGCACCTACACGGACAACGTGCGTGCCGGTGAACTGGCCTACAACCAAGGCAACTATCAGGACAAGCGCTATGAACTGTGGACGTACACGGGTGACGTGGACCGTGACGACCTCGAAACGCTGGGCCTGTGCCCGCCTGAAGACGCGGCAACGTGGCTGGTGACGTTCAGTGCAGTCATCGTGATGTGCAACAACCGCATCATCAAGGCCATGCTGAACCCGCTGGACACGGGTGACTTCCCGTATGACGTGTTCCACTGGGAGCGTGTGGACCTTTCGCCGTTCGGTGTCGGCGTGCCGTATCTGATGCGCTATGCACAGCGCACCCTGAACAGCGCATGGCGGGCGATGCTCGACAACATGGCGCTGTCCAGCGGGCCACAGATCATCATGAACCGCAAGGCCGTGGTACCAGCCGATGGTAACTGGGAACTGACGGCGCGCAAGCTGTGGTTCATGCAGGGCGACGCGGACGACGTGCAGAAGGCGTTCTGGGTATTCGAAGTCGCATCGCACCAGCAGGAGATAGCGGCAATCATTGACCTCGCGCAGAAGTTCGCGGACGAGGAAACCAGCCTGCCACAGATCGCACAGGGTGAACAGGGCACGGCACCGGACACGGTGGGCGGCATGTCCATCCTGATGAACAGTGCGAACACGGTGCTGCGCCGGATCGTCAAGCAGTATGACGATGAAGTCACGCGTCCGCATATCCGTCGCTACTACGACTGGAACATGCAGTACAGCGAGAAGGAGGAAATCAAGGGCGACTTCGAAATCGACGCCCGTGGTTCTTCTGTGCTTATTGTGCGTGACCAGATGGCGCAGGGTCTGGTGAACGTGGCCAACATGGCGAAAGACCCGGACTACGCGATCTTTGTGGACAAGCAGAAGCTGTTCCGCAAGATGGTGGAGGCCCAGCACATCACACCTGACGACGTGATGAACACGCCTGAACAGATCAGCGCCAATCTCGACGCACAGAAGAACGCGCCGCCGCCGACTGATCCGCGCATTGAATCGGCCAACGTCAAGGCACAGAGCGACCAGAACATCGCGAAGCTGCGTGCCGACAGTGAACAGTCCTTCAGCGAGAAGCAGTTGCAGATCGCACGCGACAGCCATGCAGCGGAAATCTCCAAGCTGCAACTCCAGCGTGAACTGGCCATTCTCGAATACGCCAACCAGCAGAAAATGCAACTGACGGATATCAAGGCAGAGCTTCTGCAACTCGCCATGAAGCAGGGCCATGATTCTGTCCAGTCGCAGGCAGAGCGTATGACGCAGGCGGCACAGCAGAAGGGCAACCCGGCTGACGCTACCCCGCAACTTGACGCAACTGAGGCTTACGTATGAGTTCAATCAACGCAGTGACCTACGTACTGGACAGCGGTGGCGTGCCGTTCAGTCCCGAATCGTGTGCGCATGTCTACGGCTACACCGGCAGTGACATGACAAGCGACACGGCAACAGACGCACAGGGCATCGTGCGCAAGAAGACCTACGTGTACGCGGCTGGGATCATCCAGTCCGAAACCGCGTGGGTCCGGCAGTAATCAACCAAGGAATGAACCGACGTGAATCTGAATTACACAACCGACTGGCTTGCCAACACCCGTGGACTGAACAACACCCGTGTTGGCAACTGCGCACGTTCGATGTGGGTGGCCCCGGAAGGCGTCATCTACACGGCGTCAATGTGGGATGAGAATGAGGGCGGTGTCGCCATCTACAGTGGCGGCGCGAACGCCGGTTCGATTGGTGTGCATAACGAGTTTCAGGGCGGCGCGATCACCGGCACGACCACGAAAATCTTCGCGGCACTCCAGTACAACGCGTCACTGGGCGGCAGCGGTCTCGTTGGCCGGTATGACCGTGTAAGCAAGGCCCGTGACTACATAATCGTAGTCAGCGCCACGACCACGGAGCGTCGCGCCGATGTGGTCACGGGCCTCGCATCATGGAGCCAGTGGCTTGCGGCCAGCGATTTCCCCGGCAACCGCGTGCGCATCTACAACACCAGTGGCGTGTGGCAGCTTGATATCCCGGTGAACGGTCCGGGTGCACTGGCGTTTGACCGCAACGGCAATATCTGTGTGGCCCAGAAGGCGCTGGGTCTGGTGTCGCGCTATAACCGCACGACGGGTGCGCTGATCGACATGATTACGCTGGACAGCGCAGCACGTCCGGCAGCGCTCTACTTCGACCCGGCCACGCAGTATCTGTGGATTGGCGACGAAGGCCCGGACCAGAACATCAAACAGTACAACATCAGCAGCACGCCGGTGTTCGTGACGACGTTCGGTGTGACGGGTGGTTATCTGGACACCACGACGGGCATCAAGGGGCAGGTGGGCAGCAAGCGCTTCACCCGTGTGCACGGCATCGGCAAGGACAGTGCGGGCAACCTGTACGTACTGAACAACCCGTGGGGTGGTACGTGGGACTTGGGCCGTGATGGCGGCACCGACATTCACTCGTACAGCGCAGCCGGTAACCTGCAATGGACGTTGCAGTCGGTGAACTTCGAAGGCGTGGCAGCACCGGACCAGATCGCGGACGGCACGTTCTACGGCGGCTGCAACATCTACTCAGGCACGGCTGGCGGCACGTTCGTGGCGAACACGATTGACCCGTTCACATACCCCGGTGATCCGCGCATCAACCTGAACACGCCCAGCCGTGGCTCGCACTTCGGTCAGGTCGCGGCAATTGGTTCGAACCGCATTCTGGTGTCGTGTGGACAGAACCCGGATGGTTTCGAGCTATACCACTTCACCCCGACAGGCGGCTATATCGCGGTGCCTGACGGTGTGGTACCGGGCCTGTTCTCCACGGCACGCGTGCGGCACGGCTACTGTCTGGCTCCCAACGGAGACCTGTGGATTGGCTTCGACAAGACGGGCGTCATTTCACACTATCCGCTGGCGAGTTTCGACGCGAACGGCAAACCGTCGTGGGGCGCTGCTGTCACGTACCCGATCCCCGCGAGTATCGGCCTGCTGACGCGGATCATCTATCTGCCGGACACCGACACGCTGATCCTTGCCAGTGGCATCGGCACGGACTGGACTTCAGTCGGCACGCGCGTCGAAGTGTATAGCGGCTGGCTGGCGGGCAACCGGACGCCGATGGTCATCACGCTGTCCAGCACGAACCCGAAGGCACTGGCAGCGGCAGGCAACTACCTGTTCGTGGGCTACGTGCATACGGTGCCGAACATTGACGCGTTCAACCTGACGACCGGCGCGCTGGACAACACGTTCATCAACGCCAACAGCAGCACGGTGGACGTGGGCAACGATGTGGACTCGATGTACGGTCTGTGCGCTTTCTTGCGCTCGACCGGTGAGTACGTGGTGACGAAGGACAACTACAACGATGCCAGCGTGATCGTGCATCGCTGGACACCCTGAAGTAACAACCCCCAACCAACGGAGCAATCCAACGTGTCTTCTTTGACCGATAACTTCTACAAGGCAAACCTGTCGCGCGGCATCGCGGGCACCCTTGCCGCATCTGTCGATATCAGCGATCTGCTTGTCGCTGGGGATCAGACTCAGGCCGCAGCCAACGCTGCGTCCCTTCAGGCCATCATCGCTGCGATGGTTGCGGACGGCAATTACCGGCCCATTACCATCAAACGCGCTGGCTCGTACTACTTCAATCAGGTGAAGCTGTACGACAACATTCACTTCGACATTGGCGTGAACGTGTCGATTGTGAAGCCGGACAACTACCAACCCTCGATGTTCATCAACGAAGGCGCACTGAACGGCACGCCGACCGCGAACAAGAATATCAAGATCACCGGACGCGGCACGATTGACGGCAACGTGGCCAACCAGTCTGGACAGACGCAGGCCATCGCCGGTGCGATCACCGCCAACACGTTCCTGTACGGCATTCAGGGCGAGATTGCGATGATCAACGTGGACGGTCTCGAAGTCGCGGTGCGCAACCCGAAGAACTGTCGTGGCTTCTTTGTCCAGTTTCAGGGCAGCAACGGGCACTTCCACGACATGCGTCCCGACACGACCACGGACTTCATCCACATCAACGGCCCGACGAACCACGTCGTGGTGCAGGATTGCAAGGGCTTCTCCAGTGCGGACTTCATCGGTCTGAACGCATGGGACTGGCACCGCAACGGTCCGACCACGGGTACGATCAACGACATTACGGTGAAGGACTGCGAATACAACGGCAGCAACGGCACGGGCGCTTATGCCCACACCGGCATGTTCGTCAAGTTCCTGTCCGGCACGCGTACCACGGGTGCAGGCGCGAATGGTCTCGCGGCCATCCAGAACGTGCGGATCGACGGTTTCAAGTGCGATCCGACCATCGGCACGGCTGTGGCCAACTCGCCGTGCTTCGGCATGATCGGTGACTGGGATCAGGCCCAAGGCACGGAGTACAGCGGTGTCGGTCTGGTAGAGAACGTCACGATCAAGTCTGGACAGAGCACCGTGCCGTCCTATCTGGGTCCGTTCTTCCTGCTGGCAAAGACGGCCAGCCCTTCGGACGCGGACGGCCAGTGCTCGGTGAACGTGCGCCGCTTCACGGTTGAGTCGGTGTTCGTGGACTGTTCGAAGGGTCAGCAGAACAGCTACAACCCGATTGGCTTCATGATGAAGTACAACACCTGTACGCTGAACGATGTGGTGTTCCGCGACATGGACTGGACACCTGCACCGCTGAACAGCGATCAGGGCTTCATCACGCTGGCCAACAAGACGCTGATTGACTCGTTCGAAGTGGACGGCCTGACGATCAACGAGAACACGGGAGCAACCGCAGCCACGGCAGTCGTGCTGGTGGACCGCTATGACGGCGTGAACCCCTGCATCGTGGACGACTTCACGTGCGACCGCATCAAGACTTCGGCAGGCTACCTGCTGCGTGGTGCGTGGCTGAAGGTGAACGCCGGTATCAATAACTTCCGTTCGCGCGGCAACCATATCAACGGTGCTGGCAACAGCAGTGTGTACGGTTCGGGCATCTACGTGAACACGTCGGTGGCGTTCATCAAGCGCGGTGTGATCAGTGAGGCAGTGTTCAACGGTGTGCTGATCGGTGTGAATATCGACAGCGTTTCCGCCACCGGCGTGAACATGCACTACGAGAACTGCAACCTGATCAACATGTCGCACCCGGTGTTCGTCAACGGTGCCTTCAATGCACGCGTGACGTACCGTGGCGGCAATATCGACACGTCCACCAATCTGGTCAACTCGCAAGGCACGCTGACGGTCTCGTACGACGGCACCACGTCCAGCGGTACGGGCGCAGCCACACTGACCCGCAGCGCGGGCACGGTGCGCGTGCTGAAGTCGGATCAGATCGCGTTTGCCGCAGCCGCGCCGATGAACCCGGCCAACAACGATGTAGTGCTGTTCAGCGCAACCCCGCCTGCCTCGCCCAACGCGACGACCGGCACGGGTGCTGGCACCTACATTTACAGCGGTTCGGGTTCGAACTGGATCAAGCAGAACTAAAAGAGGATCAGCATGCGAAGCGTATATACCGATAACTTCAAGCAGAGCGTGCTGGCCGGTCTGGGTATCCCCCTGACCGACAGCCGGTGTGTCTCGTCCTTCCCTTCGTCCGGCACCGACGATACCGCGCAGATCGCAGCCGCGTATGCGTGGCTGGCGGGTGGCCCGTACCGGGGCCTGTGGTTTGAGTTCCGCCAGTACATCATATCTGGACAGCTTGCCCTGACCGGCGCAGTCAACTTCCGCATCTTCGGGAACGGCGCGTCGATCAAGGCAGCGGACGGCAGTGCGGCTGGTGCCGGTACGCAGATGTTCTACATGACGAACAGCACGGACGGCGAGATTTACGACCTGAACTACGATGGCAACCGCGCGAACCGCACGCCGTCTGAGACCACTAGCCACCTGTTCGAAATCTACACCGGTTGCGCACGCATTGACGTGTTCAACTGCCGTGCTGATAACGCGGTGTGCGATGGCTTCTACGTCGGTGCCCAGTCGCCCACGTCGCTGAACGTGCCGACCGATATCCGCTTCTTCCAGTGTTCAGCCGACAACGGCTACCGCAACTGCATGTCCCTCATCAACTCGGTGCGCTTCCGTGATTATGACGGGGTGTACACGGGTGCTAACGGCACGCTGCCGAAGGCCGGTGTGGACGTGGAGCCGAACAGCAGCACGGATATCGGCAACGTGGACTGCCAGTTCCACCGCACGCGCTTTACCGGCAATGCGAACTACGGTTTGCAGGTGACGCTGGCGAACTCGCAGGTGAAGTGCTTCGATATCGTGTCCAGCGGGAACACGGGCGGCGCGGTCGGCTGCTTCTCGTCGGGCAGTCTGGAGATTCAGGGCATCACGATGGAAGACTATACGTCGTCCGTCACGCGTGGCCTGATCGACGTGGGTTCCGGAAGTGGCTATGTCAGCGTGGACGGCATCCGCATCAACAACTGCCAGCAGAACAACAGCGCCAAACCGATGATCTATGTGCATGCGGCGGCAACGGGTCCGGTGCGCTTCTCGGATATTGTCCAGCGCAACAGCAAGGGACCGACGCTGGTGTCGTACCTGAAGGCCTACGTGGACGGTTTCGCGATGTACGGCGACAACAACGACTACGCCTTCACGCTGCTGGGTGCAAAGAACAGTGTTCTGCGCAACCTGTACAGCGATGGCAGCGGCGCGATGCTGTACACGGAGCAACCGTGCACGGACGTGGAGAACGTCAAGATGGTCAACCCGCTTCCCACGGGTGGCCTTCTGTTCTTCGCGGCAGTGGCCACACGGTGCTCGCTGAAGAACATGCACGTGCATCAGGACGTGGCAGTTCCCGCTGGACAGATTGGTTGCCAGTTTGCTGTGGCACCGCTGGTCCTGTCCAACAACGTCGGCACCTGCGACGGTACTGCCTACACAGCTGCGCAAGTACGCAGCATAACGGGCACGCCTTCCGTGTCGCTGGGCCTTTTCCCGTAATCAGGAGCCTGCAATGAATCTCGGTCAGTTCGCGGTATTCGCGAAGATTCTCGGTCTCGGCAAGGCAGTGAGCACGGTCGCAGGTGGCCCGAATGGCGTGGACGACACTGCTTCATTGCAGGCGATCATCAACACCATTGTGGGCAACCCCGGCAAGGGGCTGAAGATACCGGACGGTCGCTACAAGATCAGCGCGCCCCTGAACATCGGGGTGGACAACTCCAGCATCGTGACGGGCATCAAGATTGAAGGCTCGTCACGCGGCGGTGTGATCATCGAACAGATGACCAACAACGTGCCGATCTTCAACGTCACTGGACAGTTCGTTCACTCCTGTCACTTCAAGACGATGACGCTGCTGTACACCAACCAGCAGTCAACGGACAACGGTGGCAACTGCTTCAAGGTGAACGGTCCCGGTGGTGGCAGCTTCTACAACTCCACCTTCGAAGACATAACGGCCACGAAGTTCTACTACTTCATGGACTGCCCGACTGTCACGTGGTGGGGCAATATTTATAACGACATGTGGTTCGGTGCCTTCAGTGGCGGCATTAACCGGATCAGTGCCGTGGCCGGTGAGCCTCGCTGTACCTTCCGTAACCTGTACATCACGGGTGAACTCGCAACAAACACGCTGTTCAGGCACACCGCCATGACAGCGCTGTACGACAACATCGAAATCAACAACTGCGTCAACGGTGTGCCGATTCTGGCAGACGTGAGTGGTGGCACGCACGTTATCTCACACCTTGCGCTGGAAGGCGCGACGTATGCCACTGGTACGACGCAACTGTTTGAAGTCTCGAACAGCCGGTTGATTGCGGACTATATCTATCTGACCGCGCTGGTGCTGAACGCGGGCGCGGTGGTGTATGCGTTCCACCCGCAGGGTGGCAAGTCCATCGCACACATCAAGGTGCTTGAACTGGCGTTCAGTTCCAACAACGGCCAGTTCTACTGTTTCAACTCACAAGGCCCGATCCCCAGCATGCTGGGGGAAGTGACCGGCCTGAATCCGGCTGGTGGCTCGACGCTGTGCGATATCGGTGGCTCGGTCGCGGCCAACTTCATGTATGTGCAGCGCTGGAATGAAATGTCACGGATTGCGTACAAGGGTGATGCAGATGCCTCGCTCCTGTATGACGATCCGGCCACGCAGGTGCTGGACATACCGACCACGGCAATCCGCACGGTCACATTGCCACAGGCTACGGCTGTGGCCAGTACCGCGATGTTCTCGGGCCGTCGCTTCAAGTTTGTGCGGACCGCTGCCTCGACGGGTGGTTTCGCATGGAACATCAACGACTCAAGTGCGGTACAGCAGGCCACCCTCGCGGCTGGACAGTCAGTTGAATTTGTCTGGCAGCGCAGCGGGGCAGGCACCAACTTCAAGTGGGTCAAAGTAGGCTAACCAACAGGAGCATTAAATGCGTTCCAAGCTGAACGGAATTATCAGTTCGAAAAGAGGCGCAAAACGCGCCATCGCCATCGGGGACTCGATCACCGCGATGGACGCAGTACAGGCTGGCTCGGGACTCTGGACACAGGGTAACGGCTGGTTTGAACAGGCCATCCGGACTGGCTATGACGGTCCCTTCGCGTTCGTCCGCAATGCAGGCGTCGCAGGCAACACGGCGCAGCAGATGCTGGCCCGGCTGGACACGGACGTACTGGCCTACGCGCCGGACGTGGTGTTCATCATGGCGGGCACCAACAACATTCTCACGGGCGCAACGAACACCGACTACGCGAACTGCATGAACGCCATCGAACAGATGGTGCTGCGCTGTCTGGTGTCCGGCATTGATGTGGTGCTCTCGACGCCGCCTGCCAAGGATGGCGCGAAGCTGGAAATGAACAAGGCCATTCCGCTCTACTTCCGGCTCGCGCAGCACTACGGTATTCCGCTGATCGACGCGCACCGTGCGACGGTGGACCCAGTGACGGGCGGCTACCGCGCTGGCCTGTCCGATGACGGCACGCACCCGAATCAGGCCGGTATCAAGGAAATCATGGTTGAGTGGCAGTCGGTCATCCAGCAAGGTTTTCAGGACGTGTTCCGTGCCCGCGTGGCAGAGACCTCGGCGGGTTCGATCACGAACTACATTCGCAACGGCAACTTCGTGAAGAACACGTCGCCGCCCGCGATGGACAACTGGACAGTCAACACGACCGGCGCGACGTTCACGCAGGACACGACGGGTCTGGGTGGTCCATTTCACCTGTCCGGCAAGCAGTTCGACTACGTGAAGACGGCGGCAGGCGGCGCGTATGCGCTGTACGGCACGGACGCTGACTCGGGCTACGCGGACGGCGACACGCTGGTGTTCAGCGGTCTGTTCGGCTGCACGTCGCTCGCAGCTTCCCCGAACGGCTACACGATGCTGTTGCAGTTCGGCAGCGCGGACAGCGTGCGCCCGTACAACACGACCAAAAAGGTGCAGGGCGCGCTGGAGTCGTTCAGTCAGGAGTTCGTGGTGCCGACCGGCTACGCGGGCGTGAACGCACTGCTGCCGCAACTGTTTGTTCAGGACGTGGGCACCTACCTCGTCGCTGAACTGACGCTGTGGAACAAGACGAAGTACGACGCAATCTGGAAGCCGGGTGCGCTTCTGAACGTCTAAAAGCTGTTCAGTTAGTGACGTTAGTGACGTTTCTGAATCAAAAATCAATTTTCTCTATATGTACGTCTAGGGAAAACTGAAAAAGAGGATAGAAACGTCACAAACGTCACTGCCCTTCTCTCCCCCTGAACGAAACGGAGTTTCATCATGACCGACGACGCAACGAACGCGGTACCGCCCGCTGCACCTATCCCCGCCGCGCCCGCTGCCAACTCAGTGGAGTCCAGCGATGCACAAGTCACACAGCAAGTCAGCGACCCGGCACCGGATGCAACGGCAGTACCGGTCGATGCAGCACCGCCTGCCCCCGTCCAACCCGTGGACAGCGCTCCTGCACCGGATGCTGGGACTGTTCCCGCCGATCCTGTAGTGGGAAACGATGCACCCACACCGCCCGCTGGCGATGCTACGCCTGTGGCTGGTGACCCGGCACCGGCTGATCCGGTTCCCGCACCTGTGGCAGAAGCACCGGCCCCGGTCGAAGCAGCACCGGCCCCGGTCGATCCGGCTCCCGTAGCCGAAGCACCGGCCCCGGAACCGGCTGTTGACCCGGCACCCGTGACAGAACAACCCGCCCCGGTCGATCCGGCTCCTGTGGCAGAAGCCCCGGCCCCGGAACCGGCACCGGAACCGGCTACACCCGTGGTGGAAGCCCCGGCACCGGAAGCCCCGCCCGCAGCAACGGAACCGGCTGCGCCTGCCGCTCCCGTCGATTCAGCGCCCACTGGAGCACCGGAAGGCAGCGACGGCACCACGCCCCCGGATTCCAGCGCAAACGGCATTCCCGATGCACCCGCCCCGGTCGATCCGGTTCCTGCGCCGGAAGTGCCTGTACCTGAACAGCCTGCACCGGAAGTCCCTGTTCAGCCTGTACCTGAACAGCCTGTGCCGGAAGTGCCGGTTGTTGCGCCGCTGCCCGACATGCCCGCACCGACGGTACCCGCCGACACCACGCCGGTCAGCAACCCGGCCCCCACGGCGGAAGTCACGTCTACGGACTTCACGGTTGCAGCCAACGCGATTGACTCGATGGCGGCACTGTTCGCAGCCATGTCGGACGCGAGCAAGGCACTGCATCAGGTGGGCCGCTTGCAGGAAACGCTGAACGACCGGCAGAACCAGTTGAACGATCTGGATTCGCAGATCGCGCAGAAGCAGGCGAAGCTGGATGCACTCACGCAGGACGTGCTGAACGCCCGCGACTACGCTGTCAAGCTGGTCACGGCTGCGTCCACCAGCACCGAAGACGCCGTGAATCAGGCGAACGATACCGCGCAGCAACTGGTGGCCAAGGCGGCAGCGACGAACGCGAGCGCCCAGAAGCAACTGGACGACATGCTTCAGCAGGGTCAGGCCCAGATCAACGCATGGCGCGCGGAAGCCACGGCTGATGCGACCGCGCTCAACGCCGATCTGGACACCAAGCGTGCCGAACTCCAGTGGGTGACGGATGAACTGGCCCGCGAGCAAGCCAAGCTGGACGAAGTAAAGGCTCAACTCGCGAAGATCAACACGGACGGCGCAACGTCCTAAACGGGAGCATCAACCATGCGACGTGGCGATCAGGAATTATTCCCGCGACGGCTGGACACCAACGTGGCGGGAGCCGAAGGTGAACTGACTGTGAACGTGGCAGGCACCCGCGCTTACGTGCACGATGGCAAGACGCCCGGTGGTGTCCCGCTGGTTGATGCACTCGGGCCGGGTCTCAAGCGCGTAGGCAGCGGTATCACGATCCCGAACCGGCGTCCCAAGCGCATCATCGGGATCGGTGACTCGATCATGCAGTCGTCCAGTTCGCACGCCCCCAGTGGCTTCGATGCGAAGGGCAACAGGATTCCCGACAACTGGCGTTCAGGTACGGGCATCTTCGAACAGACGCTGTGGAAGGCGAACGGGCTGGGCACTAACGGCCAGTGGCAGTTCCTTGCCAATCAGGGCATCGCTGGACAGACGACCACGCAGATTCTGGCGCGGTTCGACAACGACGTGATTGCGTACAAGCCGGACGTGTGCTGGATCATGGCCGGGACCAACGACATTACGCTCGGTGGCGGTGACGCTGAAATCGCCGGGATCATGAACCGTCTTGAACAGATGGTCCTGAAATGTATCAACGCGGGCATCGCGGTGCTGCTGGCCACGCCGCCATGCCGCGACGCTGCTGCGGCCTCGACACAGAATATCCAGCCGTTCTACTACGATCTGGCGAACTACTACAACATTCCGCTGCTGGACGTGAACCGGGTGGTGGTGAACCCGGTCAACGGCACCTACAAGGCCGGTCTCTCGGCTGACGGGGTGCACCCGAACAACACGGCGTCCGACAGCATTTCGAACGAACTGGCCAAGGCACTGGCCAACCCTGAACAGTACATCAACAGGCCGTATCTCGCCGCGAGTTCGTTCCTCTTTGTGAACAACCACGCCAACCTGCTGATAAACGGTAACTTCTCACAGGGTGTGGACGGCGGCAACAACCCGCTGGGCTGGACAACCAACCAGTCAACCGGCAACACGGGATCGGTGGCCACGGCGGCATCACTGCCGTACACCGGACAGAAGTTCCTCTACACGGTTCCCCCTGCTGGCGCGGTGAGCGTGTATGCGCTGTTCAGTAATAACGTGGATGCCGTGTTCCCGGCAGGCGACGTGCTGGAGTTCAGCGCGGCGCTGAAGATCACCGGCATGAACCCGGCAACCTCGGCAGGCGTGTCGCTGATGCTGGCCTTCGACGGCCCCTTCTCGACCGCTGCCGCGCCGGTGAACGCACAGGTGACGAACATGGATGGCGTGGTGACGGGTGAGTGCTATGTACCGCAGGGCTGTACGTCCATCAACATGCAGTTGTATTCGCAGGACCAGAACGTGACGTACACCGTACAGAACGCCACTGTCACCAACAGGACCATGCGTGCCCGTGCATGGGCACCGGGGTTGCAATGATTGACGATCAGCTTATCCGCAAGGTTCAACGCTTCATGCACGATGACAGTCTTGCATGGCAGGCTCTTGTCCAGTATGCGAACGCCGCGATCCAAGACCGCCGCGAAGCACTGGACAACCCGGAGCTAGACGCCATAAAGACCGCCCTAGTGCGTGGCGAGATAAAGGCACTAAAGGAACTGCTTGCCCTGCCAACCTTGGTAACGCAAGTAGCGCAACGCGATCCGGGATACGGCGTCACGATTGGTGACGACTGAACCCTGATACGACACATACGATCTGGAGAGTTAGCATGTCCGACGTGAATGCAAACGCAGCAACGAACGCCGACGAAGGCAAGACCGCAGCGCAAATCTGGGCCGAAGAATCTGCTGGACAGCAGACGACGCCGCTCGCCGACGCACCTGCACCGACGCCCGCACCGGCACCCGAAGCAGCAGTACCCACACCTGCACCAGCCCCCGCCCCGGCACCTTCGCCTGCACCCGCAGCCGATGATCCTTATGCCGGTCTGCACCCCGCTGTTGTCCAGCGGCTGCGCGGATTGGACGGACTGGAGCAACGCCTGCGCAAAAGCGAAGGCACCATCGGTAATCTGAACAGTCAGTTGACGGGCCTGAAAGACGAGAACTCTCGTATGAAGACGGCTCTGGAGCAACGCGCCTCGACCGCAGCAGCGGGTGGCTCGGCTCCTACCGCAGCGGCGGTGACAGCGGCTGGAAAGAATAGCGAGAAGTGGGCAGCGCTGAAAGAGGAATTTCCCGAATGGGCGGAAGCGGTGGAAGAAAGATTGGCCGGTCAGCCTTCGCAGGCACCCGTCGATCTGGACAGCCTGCGCACGCAGATTCGGGATGAACTCACGGGCGAACTGACCGGCAGGATCACGGCTGATGTTCAGGCCGCGACCGAAGACCGTCTGGTCAACGTTGCACACCGGGGCTGGAAAGATCTGGTGAAGACGCAGCAGTTCGCGGACTGGATGAAGGCACAACCTTCAGAAGTTCAGGCACTGGGCGCAAGCCCGGTCGCGGAAGACGCAATTGCGCTACTGGACAACTTCAAGGACTGGCAACGCGCGCAGCCTGCGCCTGTCGATCCGCAAAAGGTGGCCGCTGAACGCAAGCAACGCCTTCAAGACGCAGCATCTTTGGTGCGTGGTGGCAACTCGCAGCAGCCGATCAAGTCCCCCGATGACATGTCCGCAGAAGAACTGTGGGCGTATGAAGCGGCGCAGCTTGAACGGCAGAAGCAGGGGCAACGACGCTAGGGAGCCAGTAATGGCCATGCAGGGCTACGGTTCGGCACCCGGCAGGAATGCGGCTAACGCCGTTGGCACATCACCGCCGCGTTCAGTATCCACACGCAGGGTTCCGATCATCCTGTCTCACATGAAACCCGCCGACGCTAAAGCGATGGCGTTAAACAAACGGAGTAAATAAAATGAGCATGCAAGGGTATAGCACCGCACCTTCGCGGAACCTCATCCGGGCTGAACAGGCCATGCTTTCTCACGCTGAACCGATCATCGTGCTGGGCAACTTCGGCACGCAAAAGGAACAGCCGTTGAACAAGACGGACACGGTGGTGTTCCGCCGCCTGAACCCGTTCAACATGCAGGCGAACGGCACGCCGGGTGTGGTCGCACAGAACTTCGTGCTGGCTGAAGGCACGACGCCGAACAGCAACAGCATCACCTACACGGACGTGTCGGTGACGTTGCAGCAGTACGGCATCCTGTTCAAGTTCTCCAGCAAGGTCGAAGCCCTGTACGAAGATGACATTCCTTCGGACATGGCCACCCTCACGGGTGAGACGCTGGCTGAAGTCTCGGAACTGATCCGCTATGGCGCGGTCAAGGCGGGCACCAACGTGCTGTACGGCAACGGCGCGAGCCGTGCGTCCGTCAACACGGTTATCTCGCTGAACCGCCTGCGTCAGGCCGTGCGTGCGCTGGAAAACGCCCGCGCGAAGATGGTCACGCAGCGCCTGTCCACGGGTGTGAACTACGGCACCCAGCCGGTCGAACCGGGCTACATCGTGTTCGTCCACACGGACGTGGAGTCGGACGTGCGCAACCTGCCGGGTTTCACGAAGACGGTGGAGTACGCACAGTTCAAGCCTGTCCACGAACGTGAAATCGGTTCGGTGGAGCGCTACCGCTTCGTCACGTCGCCGCTGCTGGCCCCGTTCCTCGCGGCTGGTTCGCCCACGCTGAACGGTTGCCTCTCGCAGGGCGCGACCAACGTTGATGTGTACCCCGTAATAATCATGGCTCAGGAAGCATGGGGGCAGGTCGCGTTGAAGGGCATGGGTGCCATCCAGCCGACGATCCTCCCGGCCAAGCAGAAGAACCACGCCAACCCGCTGGGCCAGTTCGGCTACGTGGGCGCAAATTTCTGGACAGCAAGTGTTCGTCTGAATGAGAACTGGCTTGTTCGTCTGGAAGTTGGCGTGACCGCTCTCTAAACCTCTTACGCGGCTGGATGAAGCTGTCCAGCCGCAGGAGAAGATCATGGCTGAAAGCATTGGTCTCCGGGTCAACAGCATTGACGATCCGGAAACGCTGCGCGCAATGAACGCGATTCTCCAGTCGATCCTGATCGACCTGACCGCGATCAAGGCCGGATTCAATACCCACACGCATCAGGGCGGTCTCGCATCAAACCCGCCCGCCGTGCTGATTGGAAACCTGAACACGGCAACCTGAACACCACTGCCTGAACTGGTAAATCTCTTAGGAGCACAAGCAAATGAGCTACAACCTCACTGGTGCCGCCTTTGGCGGCAATCTGGCGTTGGCGAAGGCCGGTCTCGCGGCTGGTACGGGTTCGTCCTACACCACGACCGCTGCGCTGGCGTACACGCAGAAGGGCGAGTTCAAGACGGCCTTCACCGTCAAGACGAACGCTGCCACGCCCGTGCTGGACGCTGCAACCGGCAAGGCCTTCGTGCCGCTGTCGCCCAACGAGTCGGCCCTGTTCGCGTTCTTCGTGGACAGCGCGGGCAACGTCGCGGTGGCACAGAGCAAGAAAGTCTCCACGCTGGACTTCTCGGGCGGTCTCGCCGCGCTGGAGTTCCCGCAACTGGGTGACGGCTTCACGCCGTTCGGCTACATCGTCGGGCAGGCCTCGGCGGCACTGGTCGGCACGTGGACGTTCGGCACCAACAACTGGGCAGGCGTGACGGGCTTCACCGCTGGCTCGGGTCACGACGTGATGGACTACCCGGCCCAGCCGATCACCGCACCGTAAATAAGGGGTCTCCAGCCACTGCCCCGCAGTGGTTTTTCAGCCGCATGGTCTCTCGGGGCTATGCGGCTTTTTTATTAGATATTCTGGAGAAAGCAGCATGAGCAACCATCCGAACGACCGCAACAAGCCACAGGGTAACCTGAACAAGCCCGACCCGCTGGAGCGTGAACTGGTCAGCGGCACCGTCGCACCCGATGCGAACGCAGCCCGCGCCGCCGCTGAACAGCTTGCCGCTGAACAGCTTGCCGCACAGGAGCGCGCGATCACCGGCAGAACGCAGCCGATGCTCAACCATGACCGGTTCGAAGCATCCGAACTGGACATTCCCGACTCAGGCCCGATTGGCCTCGACGAAATCCGTGCGAAGGCCCACTCCGAACTGGACAACGAAGCCGTGATGGCTGCTGGCAAGCTGACGGAAGCCGAAATTGCCTACGAAGTGTTCATGAACGAGAAGGTGATCATTCTGGTACACGAAAGCCCGAACGAGGAAGACCTCGCGGTGGTGTGCCCGATGGTCAACGGCGTAAGCCAGCCTATCGTGCGCGGCTACCCGACGCCGGTCAAACGCAAGTACGTCGAAGTGCTGGCCCGCGCGAAGGAAACGAAGTACAAGCAGATTCAGGCCGACGCCAACGATCCTTCGTCGCTGAAGATGGTGCCGCGTACCGTGCTCGCGTACCCGTTCGCCATCGAACGCGACGACAACCCGAATGGCCGCGCGTGGCTGCGCGACATTATCCGTCAGCAAGGCTAAGGGGCACGCATGAACTTCGTTGATCTGGTGAACAATCTGCGCGTCGAATGCGGTGTGTCCGGCACGACGCTGGCCTCTGTCCAGTCCCTCGGTGGTGAACTGCTGCGACTGAAGCAGTGGATCAGCGACGCGTGGTTCGAATTGCAGACTGAACGGGACGACTGGAAGTTCATGCGCAAAAGCATCAGCTTCGCTACTGTTGCCGGGACGCAGAACTACAGTCTGGCCACCATCAGTGCGCTGAACGGCGGCATGGACATTAACGTCTACAAGCGGGACTCGTTCAGTATCGACCCGCCCACGGACACCAACCGTTCGCAGGAACAGCCACTTGGCGTCATGTCGTGGGATCACTTCCGCAACATGTACATCGTGGGCTACCCCGCGACCGACCCGACGCGCTGGCAGCGTCCGATGACGATGGCGATCAACGATGACAAGTCGATCTGGTTCGGCCCGACGCCGGACGCCATCTACACGATCCGTGGCGAGTGCTACGTGAATCCGCAGACCCTGACGGCTGACGCGGACGTGCCGACCATGCCCGCCAAGTACCACAAGGTGATCGTGTACCGCGCAATGAAGAAGTACGCCGGTTACGAGTCGGCCAACGACGTGATGATCCGCGCGAAAAATGAAGGCGGCAGGCCTGAACTGACGCTGTTCAATGAACAGCTTCCGCAGGTGACTGTCGCGGGCGGTTTTGACGGGAACGAATGGGGCTGATATGGCAAAAGACCCGAATGCGCTGGACACTCCTGACACACAGCAGTTCCTGCTGAAAGGTGGTGTTGATCAGGTCAGTCCAGCTATCAGTCTCGCCCCCGGTGTGTGCCGCGATGCCATCAATTTCGAGTGCAACGTGCTCGGTGGCTACGCGCGCATTGCCGGGTTCGAACGGTACGATGGCAGGCCAAGCCCCAGTGAACAGGCGTACTGGACACTCTCGGCCAACCCGATTGCCACGATCAACGTGGCCAACACGATTACCGGCCAGACTTCCGGCGCAACTGCCGTGGTCGCGTTTGTGGTAACCAGTCCGTATGGTCTGGTACTCACGAAGCTGACCGGCACCTTCACCAACGGCGAGAACCTTCAGGTAGGTGGCGTAACCAAGGCGACGGCCATCGGTGCTGAACAGCGCAACGGTGCACCCGACTCGGCCTCGGATGCGAAGTACGCGAAGTACGCGGCAGACATTTTCCGGGCCGATATCCAGAAGGTTCCGGGTAGCGGGCGCGTGCTCGGTGTATGGATGTACAACGATGTGAAGTACGCCTTTCGCAACAACGTCGGCGGCACCGCTGCGCTGATGTACAAGGCCACGTCAACCGGCTGGCAACTGGTGACCACGCCCGTGCTTGCAGCCGGTGGCCACTACGAGTTCGTGAACGCGAACTTCGGCGGCACGGCGGCACTGAAGAAAATGTTTGGCTGCGATGGCGCGAACAAGGCCTTCATGTTCGACGGCACCACGTTCACGCAGATCACGACGGGCATGGCGCTGGACACGCCGAACCACATCGAAGTCCACCGCAACATGCTGTTTCTCGCGTTCAAGGCGAGTCTCCAGCATTCCGCCGTGGGCGACCCGACCTCATGGAGCGTGGTGGTCGGTGCGGGTGAAATCGCGCTGGGCGACAACATCAACAGCATCAAGTCGTACACGACCGGCACCACGGGTGGTGTGGCAACCGGCAACTCGGCACTGCTGATCCACACGAACAGCAGCACGCAGATTCTGTATGGCTCCCAGCCGTCTGACTTCTCGCTGGGTCCGGCTTCCACCGTGCAGGGCGGTGTCGAAAACTCTGTCCAGTTGCTGGACCAGCCGTACTTCATGTCGGACCTCGGTGTTGTGAACCTGACCACGACGCAGGCGTTCGGTAACTTCCAGCAGTCCTCGCTGTCGCAGCAGATGCAGCCGTTCATCACGCAGGAGAAGTCGCGCATCGTGTCCAGTTGCATCGTGCGCAACAAGTCGCAGTACCGGCTGTTTTTCAATGATGGCTTCGGGCTGTACCTGTCGTTCATCAACGGCAAGATCATCGGTCTGATGCCGGTCAACTACGGCATTCAGGCGGCATGCGTCTGTTCCCTGAAGTCGAACAACAACGATGAACTGATGTTCTTCGGGGACGATCAGGGCATGGTGTACCAGATGGACAAGGGGCCGAATTTCGACGGAGCAAGCATCAACGGCTATCTGTTCCTCGCGTTCACCAATTTCAGGTCGCCCCGGTTCAAGAAGAAGTGGCGGCGCGGCACGCTGGAAATGAATGGACAGGGCTACTTCGAATACTCCGTCGCTTACGATCTGGCGTGGGGCAGCGTTGACATTGCTGCTACACCGGGACAGACGCTGACGGCAGGCATGAAGTCATCCCTGTGGGATCAGTTCATTTGGGACCAGTTCTTCTGGGATGGCCGGTCGGAAGGGCCGACCGTATTCGGACTGGACGGGTCAGGGGAAAACATCGGTCTGCGCATCGTCAGTGAAGGTGACAGCTTCACGCCGTTTACGGTGGCAAGCTGCACGATCCACTACACGGTGCGCCGCCAGCTTCGCTCGGATAACTGAACATGGCGAATCTCTATTACACACATACGACGTTCCCGGTCGCCAACACGAACGGCAGTTCAGCTTCGATGCGTGGTGAACTGAACTCGGTCATGGCGGGCTTTGACCTGTTGCCTGATCCGCTGGGTGTCGGCTCGAAAGGCTTCTCGGGTGGTCGCTGGGATAGCGGCATCTTCGTCAACGGCACGGTTGACAACACGCCTATCGGGGCCACGGCGCGCAGCACGATCCGGGCTACCACGCTGGACCTCACGGGCGCGGCCACGCTCGGCGCAGGGGCTACGCTCACCGGCATCCTGAACGCGTCAGGCGGCGCGCAGATCACCGGCTTTGCGATCAGCGGCGGCAGCATTGACAACGTGCCGAT